>Ga0315298_1000051_pt1 | contig 216448 bp, 160 predicted proteins | sample WHS_1_MG_FD_203077 | JGI IMG/M metagenome (GOLD analysis project Ga0315298, IMG submission 203077) | Extremophilic microbial mat communities from Washburn Hot Springs, YNP, Wyoming, USA - WHS_1_MG | ecosystem: Environmental > Aquatic > Thermal springs > Hot (42-90C) | place: USA: Wyoming... | reverse complement strand
TGGTGCATCCCTTACACCTCCGCTAACTCGATTCCTCCACCCATCCATCTCTCCTCCACCACCCCCAGCCTTTTTCAGCAATCACATTATCGCGATCACTACTAGCAGCTCGATCAGTGTAAAGCCCTTCCGCACGGAGAGACACCTCCCGCGTCGGCATTGGAGGGCCTACGGCCCTGCAGCACCGTCGGCGTCGCCCTACCAAGGCGGCGCCAAGCTCAACGAGCCTTGCGGCTCGCCGCTGCCCTCATGAGCCCAAAACCGACCGCCATCCCGCCCGCCTCCGCGCCCGTCCCCCCGCTTCAGCTTCCAATGTACGCTAAAGTCTTTCCAGCAGCCCATCGGTTTTTTCTTTTCTCCGGCGTTCTCGTTTTTCCTTCTTCCCCGCTCGCCTCTAGCCCAACACCCTCTCTCCCCCTTCCGCGGAGAAGGCCACCGATACCTTGTGCCCCCCGTTTCTCCGACCGCAACCCTGCTCCTTCTAGGCGCTAATCAGTTACCACAATTACCGAGTTCTGCGTCCCAAAAGCGTTAGACACACGCGGCGCCACCGGACAGCACACCCATTCCCCGTCCACCACGTACTTGTACTCATACCGTGCCGGCGGTAGGTCCAGGACGGCCACAAACACGTCGCTGCCTCTCCGCTCACGCTTCATCCTGCGCGCCTGAGGGTCCCAGCCGTTGAAATCGCCTGCGAGGAAAACCTTCTTCGCCCCTGGGCACTCCACTGCGAACCTTACTTTCGCCACTTCTATCCCCGTCCTTCCCTCCCTTCCACCGCCGCTTTATTATCCCCCAAATAGCAGCGGAGGACAAGTCGTAGAGGCTGCCGACCAGAGGCAAGCACAACAGGACTGCTTGGGTGGGAGTCTCCGCGAGCCTGGTTTCTAGGTCAGGCAGAAATCCTCGAAGGCCGTTAGCACCGCCTCGATATTCTCCAGGGGCACGTCGGGGTAAATGCCGATAATCATCATCAGGCCGCCCTCGGCTGCTCCGAGCACTTCCACACAGCGCCGAATATGCTCCCGCACCTGCTGCGGCGTGCCGAAGGGCAGCACGCTCTGGCGGTCAACGTCGAGGTTGACGCACACCTTCCCCTTGCACACCGCCGCGATGTTTTCCAGGCCGTTGACCAGGTCCTGGGGGTTGACGATGCTACAGCCCATCTCAATGAACTCCGAAAGCAGGGGCAAGGTATAGCCGTCGGAGTGCATGGCCACGTGGACGCCCGCCTCTCGGCAGCGCCGCCATAGCCGTTCGTACGTGGGCCGCAGCCACCGCCGAAAGGTCTCCAGCGAAATCATGGTGCGGTCCTGCAGCCCCAGGTCGTCGCCGAAAGCGATGGCGTCCACGCCAGCCTCAATCCACTTATCCACGCGAACCCGCAGGTAGCTTTCCAAGGCTTCTATTAGCTCCGCCAACTCCGGCGGCCCTTCCACAAAATCAACCATCAGGTTCTCGAAACCGCGTAGGAAATGCAGCCGCTCGAAGAACCTGTCGGCCCCGCCCCAGGCCACTCGCCCTTCTTCCTTGGTCCGCCGCACCTGCTCCTTCGTCGCCTCCCAGTCCTGGGGCCAGCCCGTCTCGGGCGAAAGAGGATCGGGCAGGCGGTATTCCTTCCAGGCCGCCCAGTCAGCCAGGGGATGGCCGACTACCTGTCCCTCAAGGCCGGGATGAACGTTCCTCCACACGCACCCCCACTCGTCCACACTCTCGCCGCCCCCATACCGGCCAGCCAAGCTCGACGGGTCTATGGGCCTGTACTCCTCACCGACCGCCACCAGCCGCGGATGCCTCTTGGCAACCTCGAACAGTGCCTCCCCGTACCTTATCCAAGTGGCCGCCGCGATGGATACCTCTACGGGAATCCATTCAGGCCGGCGGAATTCCACACACCGCAGCCAGTTCTCGCGTTGAGTCATCATTGACGAGGCAAGCTGACAAACGACGCCAGCAGTCGGCCGAGGCCAAGGCACTCGAACCAGTGCTACCTGACCTCATACGGCAGAAGCGCCATCTCCCGCGCGCGCTTTATCGCCTGGGCCACTCGACTGTGGTGTTTCCGGCACGATCCTACCTGCCGCCCCTTGCGGATACGCCCGCGGTCGTCCATGAACTCTCGCAGAAGGTCAACCGCCTTGTAGTCCGGCACCCGCGAAGGGTCTACGCAGAAGATGCAATGCTTCTTGCGTTTCTTACGCTTGACTTCGGCCATGGTCGCACTCGTACCTCCCGTACAAGCGCGGGGCCGCCCGCCTCTTGCCCGGGCGGCCCGGCTGTCTCAGATTTCGCTTACGGAGTCTAACGGTTCCCGGCCAACCGGTCAAGCGCTGAGACCACGACCCAGCGGGTCCGCCCCGCTTATGGTATACTCGCCTCTGGCTGACAAGGGCGAATGTGCCCGGTGCCGCCAATGGATGGCCGCGAACCAGTACTTGTTGCCTACGCCGACCATGCAAACGAGGTTGGCGGCGCCGAGATAAGCCTCCAGCTGCTGCTACGCTACCTCGACCCCGAGCGCTTCCGTCCCCTCTTGCTTCACTCTGCCAATGCCCCGTGGCTCCCTGGGGCAGCTGGGCCAGATGTACTCCTGGCGCCCGTCTTCAACCCCCAATCGGGAGTCTTCCGTCCTCAACGCGACAACATAGGAAAGACCCTCGTGGCCAACCTCGGCAACATGCTCCGTGCTGGCCCACCCGTGGCGGCTAGCTGGCACGCCCTGAGGCGTTATCGCCCAGCTCTGGTCCACACGAACACCCTCAAGTGCCATCTGGTGGTCGGCGCGGCCGCCCGCCTCTGCCGTATCCCTCTAATATGGCACCTGCGCGACATCGTGCGGGAGCCGGGGGCCAGGGCTCTTCTCCGCCGCGCTGCCGGCCTGCTCAAGCCTACCATCATCGCCGTCTCCCAAGCCGTTGCCGCACAAGTGGCCGACCTGGGCCTCCCTGTGAGAGTCATTTACAACGGCGTTCCCCTCGAGGATTTCAGCCCCGGCCCACCGCCGCCGGGCCTGCGGGAGAGCCTCGGCTTACCCCCCCAGGCCCGCCCAATCGTCATTGTTGCCCGCCTTACTCCATGGAAGGGCCACCAAGCCCTCTTGCGGGCCATGCCCCTGGTCCTCGCCCGCCAGCCCGACGCCCGCCTGCTGGTGGTAGGTACGATAGCCTTTTGGTCCGAAGGCTACCTGGAAGAGCTCCAGAACTTGGCTAGCCAGCTCGGCATCTCCCACGCCGTCGTCTGGACCGGCCATCGCAAGGACGTGCCCGACCTCCTGCGGCTGGCTGAGGTCTTCGTGCTTCCTTCCAAGGACGAACCCTTCGGCCGAGCCATCGTGGAGGCCATGGCCACGGGCAAGCCCGTGGTGGCCGGGCGGGCCGGCGGCGTGCCGGAGGTCTGCCCCGACGGCGAAACCGGCTATCTCGTTGACCCCGAAAGCCCGCAAGAGATAGCCGAGGCAATCCTCGCCATGCTCGCCGACCCGACCCGCGCAAGACAAATGGGGGAAAGGGGACACATCCGTGCGCGAGAGCTTTTCGACGCCAAGACTACCGCTGCACACGTGCAAAGCCTCTACGAGGAAATCCTGGAGCGCCAGGCCCAGTGAGTAGCGGAGGGAAAAGGCCACGGGCGGCTAATGCCCTACCTTTGGCGCCCTGGCTGCTGGCCCAGCCCTGGATGCTGGCCGCTCCCCCAGGCCCCAAAGCAAGTCCTGACGCGCCTCGCCGTCATGGTCACTCCCCGCCAGCCCTGCCACGGCTCCGTGCCAGCGCAAGGAGGCCAGCGGCGAGCACGTAAACTGCGAGGCCCACTGCTACCGTGCAGCGAAATCCGGCCAATTTGGCTATTGCCATCGCCGCCGAGGAGCCGACCACCGAGGCCACTCCGTTCACCGCCCACAGCCACGGCACCGCGGCTGGCCCAACCTCCCCCACCACGGCCCTGATGCCGCTGGGAAAAGGCACGCCCATTAGCATACCAAGGGGCACCACCGCCGCCAGCGTGACCAAGCTGCGCAGGCGCACGTCCCAAGAAAGCGTCGCCGCAAACAGAGCCGGAGCTACGGCCAAGAGCAATACGCTGAGCGCGGCCAAAGCGCCCACTACACAACCTACCGCCAACACGACGCGCTTTTCGTCAATCCCCTGGCTCAATCGGCTCCCTGCCCCAGCGCCCAGCAGTATGCCGAAAACCAACGTCGCCAAGCTCAGCACCGGATACCCAAGGTAAAGCGTGAAGGTTTGGATCAGAGCGATCTCGACCAGCATGAAGGCCACGCCAAGCGCGACGAAATACACCAGCCACGCTACCCGCCGCCCGGGCCTACAAATCCCTGGCACGGCCCCAGGTGCCAGCGCGACGATAAACAGCAAGAGCGCAGCCATCCCCCCCATGAAGCTCTTCAGCGGCCCTGGCACGCCCCAGGTGAGGTCAACCACAAAGGGCCGGTCGTCTGGGCACGGCATGAAATTCAGTCCCTGCCCGCCCGCGAGCCACTCTTCGTTGGCCACCCGCACGAATTCGGCCAGGCTCAATTTCGCATCTCGCAGCAGATTAAGCGGCTCAGGTTCGTAGCAGCCAGGGAAAAACACTGGCACGAGGTTCGAGGCCACAGCCATCTTCGCCAGGTCCCGCCAGCGCTCGGCCTTCTGCGGCCGCCGAAACATCAACATCAGATGCCTATAAGGCCCTGACGCCTGCTGCTCCGGCGGCACCGACACAAGCCCTATGCACGCCAGTGCTTCTGTGCGGCTCAGGCCCTCAGACTCCAGGGCCGCCAGGGCCGTCAGCATCTGCCGCACCAGCACCCACGGCGACTGGCACACAAAGGCCACCGCCCCCTCCTCGCTCAGCCGCCGATAGTAATCCCTGAAAGCTTCGGTCGTATAAAGATAACTCTCCACCAGGGCCATGCTGGCGGTGGCCGTAGTGGCGGTCTTGGTTAGGGCCATGTAGATGAGGTCGTATCGGTGGCGCGCTTGCCGCACGAAACTCCGCCCCTCCGCCACCTTTATGTCCACTCCCTCGAAGTCGTACACCGGCCCGGCGAAACCTCGGTAGGCCCGCACCAGCCGTGGCATCGAGGGGTTTATCTCCGCACCATCCATTCGTCGGCAGCCCACTATCAGCCCAAGCCACACGTCCAGCCCTCCGCCAGGGCCTATCAACATCGCTGTCTTGGGCTTCAGCGCTGCAAAGGCGTAAAGTCCGATGAAATCCTTGTATCGCTCGGCCAGCTCGCCCAGGTCGCCCTTGTATCTAACAATGTTCGTAGGCACCTCGCCGTCCGTGTATAGATACAAGTCGGCATCGGGGTCTATGCGGCCCGACCGTGGGTCGGCGTAGACGACCACGTCCGTGCGCGCAAAAGCGTTCCATTCAGAATGGATGAGTCGCGCGCCGCTGCCAGGGTCGCCCAGCTCCTGATACAGAGGCTTGGCCAACGGGTCATTCGCCAGCCGCAGGGCCGGCAAGTCCACCCAGCGAGCAGAGAGGTTGGCAAGCCCCACAAAGACCAGCACGCCGCCAAAAAGAAGCGCCGTCACAGCCGCCGGCGGGCGCCGCCACACCAAGGCCGCTGCAAAGGCCGCCAGCGAGGCACACCAAAATGCCGCATTCACTGCCCCGCCGTACTGCAAAAGGATTATGACGCCCGCTGCAGCCATGGCGGCGCCGGTCAAGTCGGCCCAGTACAGCAGCCCCCCATGGCACCCCCAGAGCGTGAAGGCCCTGCTTAGGAAAACGCCAGCCGCAACAAAGCTGGGAAGACAGCAGACCGATATTACCCACAGGGAGGTCAGATGGGCCGACAAGGGCGTCGCGAACAGCACGGTCATGCCCACCGGCCCAGCCAAGGCACAGAGAAGTCCACTCAGCCCCAGCACCGGACGGGCCGAAAGTCGCCGAAGCAGATGGTCCACCAACCCGCCCAACCCCAACCCACACGTCGCCAGTGACACCGCCAAAAACACGTAATGAAAGCGTAGAAGCACCGAAAAGGCGCGCGTCAACGCCACTTCCGTCGCCAGGACGGTCATCGAGACGCCGGCCACAGCCAGCAGCTCTCCCCAATCGGGCCGCCTATCCTGATGCGTGGGCTTCTCCCTCCCCCTCCGGCGTACCGGGACTCTTAGCAGATGAGGCACCAGCCCCACCCAGGTACTGAGCCTTCTCCTGGGGTGTGCAGTTGCGCGTGAATCGGCACTGCGGGAAGCCCGAGCATCCCAGGAACGGCCCTCGCCTGCCCCACCTCACCATCAGCTCCCTTCCGCACTCCGGGCACGCCAGTCCTGTCCCCACCGGTGTTCTCCGGGCGACGGTCTTGCGCGTGACGGACCGCGTGTAGGTGCAGTCCGGGTATCGGCTGCAGCCCCAAAACCGCCTGCCTTTCGGCCCCCTCCGGAGCACTAAATCCGCCCCGCATTCCTCACATTTGGGCGCAGCCTGAACACCCCCCTGCACGCTTTCTTCTCCACCGGCTTCCTCGCCATGGGTTTCCGAATCGCGGAGATAGTCACATTCCGGCGCCGTACATTTGACGACCAAGCGCCCCTGCCGCGTCAAAACCACCTGCAGCACTTGGCCGCATTCCGGACACCGCTCCCCGATAGCCCAGCCAACGTCGCGGGTGTACTTGCACGCCGGATACTTCTCGCAGGCCGCAAATCGCCCAAACCTAGAAAAACGCTCCACAAGCCTGCCGCCACACTCCGGGCATGTCTGGCCCTCTATCACCTTTGGCTCAGCCGTCTGGGCCTCCTGAAGCCATCGTGCAAACTGTTCGTAGAACTCCTCAAGCACCTTCACCCAGTCCGACTCGCCCCGCTCTACGGCATCCAACTGCTCTTCCATTCGCGCCGTGAACTGAAGGTCCATCACGTGCGGGAAATGTTCCATCAGGAAGTCATAGACGGCGATGCCCAAGCTCGTAGGGACGAGGTAGCGGCCCACGCTGCGGACGTATCTGCGCTGGCGCAGCGTTTCCAGGATAGGAGCATAGGTGCTGGGCCGCCCGATGCCGTACCGCTCAAGTTCGGCCACTAGGGTGCCCTGTGTGAACCTGGGAGGCGGCTGGGTGAAATGCTGGCTCGCCAGCAGGTCCACGAGGACCAAAGGTTCGCCTGGCGAGAGTTGAGGCAGCCGGTCGGCAACCGCTTCACCATTCGGTTTGCCCTTCTGCTCGCCTGGTGCGGCCGGCCCGTCTATGCCCTCAGCCGGTTCGGAGCCGTTGCCGGCACCACCATTTTCGCCAGCCCCTGGCTCTGCTGCCTCATCGTCGGCCTCGCCGGCCCCGTAGACTGCGCGCCAGCCCGGGAATCTCAGAATCCGCGCTGTGGTCCGCAGCCCATACCGGCCCGCCGATATGCCCACGGTAGTCTGGTCATAGACAGCAGGAGCCATCTGGGAGGCCACAAAACGCTGCCAGATGAGCCGGTAAAGTTTCTGCTGGTCCGGCGTCAGGTACGGGCCAAGAGCGTCGGGCGTGCGGCTGACGTCGGTGGGCCGGATGGCCTCGTGGGCGTCCTGGCTACCCTTGGCCGCTTTCCCCCTGGCTCCCGGACCAACGTACTCCTGGCCGTAATTGGCCTCGATGAACTTCGTGGCCGCCGCCCGCGCCTCAGCGGATATGCGCGTCGAGTCGGTGCGCATGTAGGTAATCAGGCCGACGGTGCCCTCTGGCAAGTCCACACCCTCATATAACTGCTGGGCGACGGCCATTGTCTTGGCCGCCGGGAAGCCCAGCCTGGCCGACGCCGCTCGCTGAAGGGTGCTCGTGCGGAAGGGAGGCTGGGGCCGCTCGGAAACCTCCCATCGGGTAACATCGGCGACGACGTAGCTCGCTTGACGCAGCTCAGCCAAGGCCTCGTCGGCCTCGGTCTGATTACGCAGTTGTAGCTTCTCGCCGTCCCGACGGACGACTTCGGCCTGAAAGTTCTCCTCGCGGTCAACGGGCCGCAAGACCGCCCGGATGCGCCAGTACTCCTGGGGGACGAAGGCCACCCGCTCGCGTTCGCGCTCGACGACGATGCGCAGGGCCGCCGATTGCACGCGGCCCGCACTGAGGCTGCGCGAGCCAGCGCCCCAGCCGCCCAGGCGCTGCTGCAGAAGAGGGCTAAGCTGGTAGCCGACGATGCGGTCCAGCACCCTCCGCGCCTGTTGAGCATTGACAAGGTTTAGGTCTATGGGGCGAGGGGCCGCCAGGGCCGCCCTGACCGCCCGCTCGGTTATCTCATTAAATTCAATGCGCGCCCGCCGGTCTGGCTCGATGCCCAGAACCTCAGCCACGTGCCAGGCGATGGCCTCGCCTTCGCGGTCGGGGTCGCAGGCCAAGTAGACACGGTCGGCACCGGCGACGTGCTTGGCCAGCACCGCCAGGTCGCGCCTCCGCGCCGGAATGACCTCGTAGGTTGGTCGAAAACCTCGCTCCAGGTCCACGGCGAAGTCCTTCTCCGGCAGGTCGCGCACATGGCCCTTGGTGGCCAGTACATCGTACTCGTCGCCCAGGAACCGCTTCAGCGTCCTCGTCTTCGTCGGCGACTCGACGATTATGGGCGTCTTGGGTTTACGCTTGCTTGCCACTGTTGGAAACCTCATCTTTTTGCCGCGTTGTTGCATCAGGTTTCGGTCCGCGCGTAAGCGCCGCCGCCAAACCGCCTGACCAGGCCCTTGACCTCCAGCATCATAAGCGCGGCCATGATGCGAGGAGCCTCCAGACCTGTTGCAGCCACTAGGTCGTCCACGGTCTTAGTCTCGCCACCCAGCCCCTCATACACGGCCGCCTCATCCGGCGGGAGGCCTTCGGCGCGAGCCGCGGCTGGGCGGGCGGGAAGCATCTCGGGCGCAAAATTCAGGCCCTCGAGGACATCCTCGGCACACGTCACCAGCGTTGCACCATCGCGGATGAGTGCGTTACAGCCCGCGCTCTCGGCCCTCGTCACGTCGCCGGGCACAGCGAAAACCTCCCTGCCGTGCTCCGCGGCGTAGTTGGCCGTTATGAGCGCGCCGCTGCCTAAGGGCGCCTCGACGATGACCACGCCCATCCCCAAGCCGCTTATGATGCGGTTGCGGCGCGGAAACTGCTCTCGCGTCGGCTCGGCACCGAAGGGCAACTCGGTCACAACCGCACCCTGGGCCGCAATGCGCGTGCGCAGGGTTTTGTGTTGAGGCGGATAGGTTATGTCAAGCCCACAGCCCAACACCGCCACCGTTCGCCCCCCAGCCTCTAACGCGCCCTCGTGGGCTTCAGCATCTATTCCCAAGGCCATGCCGCTGATTATCGTCAAGCCCCGCGCCGCCAAATCGTACCCTAACCGCCGCGCCATCTGCCGCCCGTAGGGCGTGCACTTGCGCGTGCCGACTATTGCGACCGCCGGCTCCTGTGGCCGCAGTTCCCCTTCCACGTACAGCATCGGCGGGGGCAGCGGTATCTCCCTCAAAGCCGCCGGATACGCATCGTCGGTTATACCCACGACGGTGGCGCCCAACTCCGCGAGCTTCCTTTCGGCCTCCTCCACGACCGGCCCGGCTTGGGCCTCCCGTAGCTTCCTCACGTGAATTGCCTCTATGCCAGGCACGGCCGTTAGGTCTTCATCCCGCGCCCCTAACACGCCTCCAGGCCCGCCGAAAACCTCCAGCAGCCGCAACTGCCGGTCCACCGATAGCCCACTTGCGTTCAGCACAAGCCATCCCCGTAGCTCTTCGCGCTGCATGCTTTTCCTCGCCTCGCTGGAGTATCAGCTCCCGGCCAGTCCCCAGCAAGCCCAACATCAATACACCCAGCCGTCCCGCCGGCCGTGTCTTGTACCACGTCCCACCAACTCCCGCCAAGGCGTGCAACCATAAAGCCGCTGCGGCTGTCCGCGCAAGGGGTGACTTCACCTGCTTCACCGCGGGTTGCAGACCTAAAGCCCAGCACGCCGTGGTTCCCATCTGTTGGCCCAGCGCGGCGAAAGCGCTCTTTGGGGGGAACTCGGGCACCGCCCATGGGCGTTCAATCATGCGTGGTCATTCATCGCGAGGCCACAGGGGCCCAGCTTAGAGTGCCCCACAGAGGGGTGAGCAGCGGTGAACGGTGCCAAAGCACACGGCTTTACCCTCATCGAGCTACTGGTCGTCATAGCCATCATCGCCATCTTGGCATCCATTCTTTTCCCCGTGTTCGCCAGGGCGCGCGAGAACGCGAAAAGGAGCGCCTGCTGCAGCAACCTCCGCCAGCTTGGTCTAGCGCTGCACATGTACGCCCAGGATTGGGACGAGTGGTTTCCAATCGGCTGGCCGACCACCGTCAACGTGCCCCCGGAAATAGCCGCCGAATGGACTAATGGTAACCCCAAACGCGCCTTCCGCGATGCCATCCTGCCCTACGTCAAGAACTGGCAAATCTTCTACTGTCCTAGCAGCGAAATCCTCGCCCCCTACGACCCAACGGTGCTCCACAGCGAGGACAACTGGGCCCGGGGCAACATCGGCTACTACTATTGGTCCTTCCTCAAAGGCCACCCGAACACCGTCCAGTTCACCTCGAAAGCACGCATTCTCAGCGAAGCATGGGACGCGCCCTGTGAAGCGTGGTTGATGAGCGACTGGTTTAAGCATAGCTGCCCAGTATTTCCCCACGCCTTCCCCCATGCCCGCGGCGTGCTCGTGTTGTTCCTCGACGGCCACGTGAAAGCCATCATTGGGCGGCCCATAGATACGTTCCGGTAGCCTCCGGCCGCCCAGACCGCCACCACGCCCCCCTGCCGACGGCGGACGCACTGCAGCGGTTCTACCTCGAGCAGGGAAAGGCACGGAGGCGAGCGAATTCAGCCTTCTGGCCTGCCTCGGTGGAGGGTGCACCCATGACCCGCCGGCGCCGACCATGGATTTACGACAAGCTAACAGGCCTCCTACAACGCCTCCGGCGCAAACTCCTGCCCTGGGATCCCGAGTGGCGGCACGCCAGAGGTGAAAGGCGGGCCGACCTACCAAGGAATGGCCACCACGCGCTTCGGGCGCGGGAAGCCGAAGAGGCCGTTGCACGCCACCTCTGGGCCACCGGCTACCGAATCATCGCCCGCAATGTCCGCAGCCGCTACGGCGAGCTTGACATCGTTGCCGAAAAGGATGGGCGACTCCACTTCGTAGAGGTGCGGTCCTTCGTCGAAGGCAATCCGCGCCCCTCCGGCCTCCTCACCCCAGAAAAGCGCCGCAGCCTCTTTCTCGCAGCTCACGTATTCCGTAAGCGCAGGCCCCGTCTGGCGGCCTTTGGCATGACCATCGAAGCCGCAGAGGCCTGCTTCTCCCAAGATGGCCGTCGAGTAAGCATCCGTCTTGTCCCCTTGGACTACACTCGGCGCTCTTGACCAGCCCGCCTCATGGCCCCAGGACCTCTCCAAGTACCCTAATCCAGCCCACCCTGAGCGCTACGCCCTCAAATGCCCCCGGTTCGTATCGGCCTGCCTGCTTAGCGGCCTCTATGGCCACGGATCGGTCGGGCGGGTCGGGGAGAAGTTCAACCGTGACGGTATGCTCTCCTTCGGGAAGGCCGCTAGCAATGTGAAGAGCAGAAAGACGCTGGAAATACGCCCATGGGTCAACCCGCACCCGATTGCCCATGTCTTTTCCGTCCACGGTCACCCGCGCGACGCCCGTGTCCGGCCCCATCAGATCGAATAGCGCCGCCGCCGTGCCACGGAACCGGAAAGTGAGCTTCGCGCCAGGCGAGCTCGTGAACCATATTGTGTCAAAGTGCTTGGCAAACTGGCGGCGCAGGGGGTCGTCAGGTCCTAGCTCACGCCAGTCGCCCTGAAGCATTTCGCGGGTGATGGCCACCTGGCTGGCTCGCTCATAATTGTCCGGCTGCAAGGGCGCCGGCAAGAGGTGAGCCGTGGCGTTCGGGCCAGCCGATAGCTTTTCCAGAGCCTCGATGATAGCCTCAGCGTAGATTCTATTCGCATCCTCGCTCGGCGAGATACCGCGAGCCGAGAAAAGAAGCTTGCCCTCTGCGGCGGCCTGCTCTGGAGTGCCACTCATCAGTAGCTTGCCCTCGCTATGCAGCCGGGCCACGCGCAGGCCCATGTTCACTGAGGGCACCCCATAGTGACTGGCCACGCGCTCGAAGGCCGACACGTTGGCCTGACAGACGCCCTCGGCGTAGTCCTTCTCAAAGCCGGGCAGAAAGCCGTACACGAGGAGTATGTCGAGATTTGGGTCGGCCTTCCAAGCCTGACGTATGACGCCCTCGAGGGCTTTCATGCACTCGCCCGCGTCGCTCTCGCGGTCGAGGGCCACAAAGTCTATTAGGACCAAGTCGGGCTTGCGGCCGAGCACATCATGGGCGAAGCGGTAGACACTGAAGGCCGACGAGCGCACGCAGTCGCAGATGCCCGCATCAATCTCCTCAACCTCGCCGTAGCGTTCGGCCAGCCAGCGGATGACTTGAGCGCGCCAGCCGCCTGGCCCATCCACGCCTCCGCCGAAATACGCCACCTTGACCGGCTGGGCCGCCCCCAGCTTGACGAAGAAATTGCCCAGCCCATCGCGCGGAGAAACCTCCTGGGCCTCCACGGGACGGTACTGAGGCGGCTGATAATGCCGCACGGTCGTGAACTCGCCCAGGGCTGCGGCGCCCGGCGCTTCTGTGATGGGCCAACTCGCCCGCAGCTCATCTTCGTACGGCCCAATTTCGTCAACGGGAATGGGCTTAAAGCCGAGGGCCAGGGCTGGTGAATCGGGCCGCAGGCGAAAGTCACGTTTCGCCGGATCGAGAAAGCCAGGGTCAGCCACGACGGAATGGACGTCTTTGCCCATCCCGCGCCACTCGTCCCACGAAACCTGCCGCCCAGGCTCGCCCCACAAACCCAGGCTTACCCGCAGGTCCAGCCCCGGCTCCGCCCAGATGCAGTTATAGTCCCATTCGTTGCGCTCCAGGTCCTCCCGCCGCATCCACAAACTGTACAGTTGCATAGCGTTCGGCCCACCCCAACCACCCCCCTGCTTTTCCCGCAGCCACCTAGTCCCCTCGACCGTGTAATAAACAATGTTTCGCAAGAAACGCACGTTGGACATCTCTTCGGGATGCGTGTCGGCGTAGTTTGCAAGCTCCGGATACCGCTGCAGATAGGGCGAGCCTTCGTAGCGCATCTCGTGCAAGCGCTGGTAAATGTCCTTCCATTCCGACCAGTTAGGGTCGAGGCCATTCTCGGCGATGGCCGGCGCGTCCACGATGATGTTGTTTTCAAAAGTGTTGTCGCGACCGCCGTGATTGTGAAGAGCGCAGATAGGGACGGCCCATAGGATGTTGCCGTAGACGAGCGTGCCGGTGGTGGGGTCGTCCAGATAGATGCCCCAGGTGAAGCCGGGATAATGGAAGGACACTTTCCCGCCCTGTAAAGGCGCCCACGAATTGACCTTCCCGAAGCCTCCGCAATGGTGAAAGATGTTATAGCGGATGACGTTGCCGCGTTGGGTCCAGTCGCGGGAGCAGAAATAGATGCCGCCCGTGTCGGCGCTCTGCAGGTTGACGTGGTGGACGATGTTGTATTCGACGACGTTGTCGTTACCGCCGAGAAGAATGCCGGCGTGGGGCATGTCGTGGACAAGATTGTGGCTGACAGTGTTGCCGACGCCCCAGATCGACAGGCCAGGCCGGTAGGTCAGCCAGATGCTTGCGCAGTGATGGACGTAGTTGTTGTCAGCGAAGTTATGGGCCGGCGTGAGGGTCTTGCGGTCACCACCGCTGACGGAGATGCCGCCGTGGCCGCACCAGTAAACGTCGTTACCCTTGGCGCCCGAGTACTCCCCGCCGGTGATGTTTATGCCCCAGGTACCGCAGTTGCGCACGACGCATCCGGCAACGAGGCAGTGGCGGCTGTCCCGCACCAGGACGCCCTCTCCTTCGCACATCTCGATAACAAAGCCCCGCACCGTCACGTAAGCGGCGCCGTCCATGCGCACAACGTTGTCCACCAGCGGCACGACGACCTCGCCCTCGGCGATGTCCGCTGGGGGCCAAAAGTACAAAGTGTCGCTACGGGTATCGAGATACCACTCACCGGGCGCGTCGAGGTCTTCGAAGAGGCCCTGCACGTAGTACCGGTCGCCAATCCGCAAGGGGCACCAGGTATTGGCCCCGAGGACAATCTTGCGCTGGTCCGGTAGATGAGCCGCGATGGGCACTCGGCTGAAAGCCCAATCATAGCCGGAGAAAATCGCCACCTCGCCTTCTTCAGGATGCGCCCAGTCGTGGGTCTCATCCTCGCCGTAGAAAAACTCTCTCTGGTTGCTATCGCCTTCGACACGGGCTACGTGCGCCCAGAGGCCACCATGAGGGTCCTGCGGGTCGAAATTCGGATACCGGGCCAGCACCATCCGCTCGCCTCGGAAGAACAGTTGCCGGAAGCGCCTTCCGCCAAGGCCCGCCGCTGCCAAGTCGGCCTGCATAATTCCTCCCTTGTACGGCCTGAAGCCCGCCACGACCCTGCCGCCGCAAAGCACGGGCTTTTCAGGCCCCACCCCCCGATAGACGATGGGCGCGTCTTCGTTGCCACTATCCTCCTGCCCAAGCACTAGAGGCTCCTCCATGTAATAGGTGCCCGGCAGGACATTTACCACGGCTCCATCCGCCAGCCCGCCTTGGGCCTTGAGCCGCCGGATTTCCTCTCGCGCCCGCGACAAACTCGCGAAGGGGCCATCTGGTGCCTTCCCCTCCGCCGACCTCCCACTCCAGTTGTCGTTCCCGCTCGGTGCCACGTATAGCTGCACAGGCGCCGCCACAGCGCAAATGCAAGACGCCCCCGCAAGCAACCCCGCGAGCACCCAAGAAGCCCCGAAAGACCCCCAGGTCAATTCCTCTCACCTCCTTCTCGCTCTCACCAGCGACACGGCCTGGCACACCCACGGCACCTGAACGGCATCCGCACAGGCCCTACAACGCCCTCCCAACAAGCACAGCGATATGCCCGAGGCGGCCCCGGAAAAATCCACAAGCTGCCCCACTCTATCTTGTTGGTGCGCGTGTCCCTTCGTCCGGCGAACCAGTCCTCATGGTGGAAGTTACCAAAGTTTCCGTGTCCCTTTTCCCTCTCGTCCAAGTCACCGATGGCTATGTTGAGGCCGACCTTGCGCTTGCCCATTGCCGGAGAGTAGGACACACCGGGCCTAATTTGCAGGCATGGGTCAAAGCTGATGGCCCATTCTATGACGTAGCCGTGGCGGCCGGGCTTGGGCTTGGCGACGGCTTCCATGGCGCGGGTGAGGATAAAGCGCTGGTAGTTATCCCAGGCGTACTTGCTGGAGCGCGGTTCCCCCTCAAGCAATCCGCCAACACCGATGCCACCCAGCCTGGATTTGGTGAGATTGCAGACCATCTGCCAAGCCGTCCCATCGCCGTCGGCGCAGTCGGCCGCGCCCCAACTATTGCTGGCGTTTATCAGCAGTTCCATCTCGTCGCCAAACCACGGATAGCCCTCCGGCGTCAGTTCGTGGGCTTTCGGGTTCTCATCAGGCAGCCAGCGCTCCGTGTCAATACCGTAAAGCACGTCGTCGGTGACGTCGAAGGCGAAGTACAGCCGCCGGCCGTCGTGCTTGACATAGCCCACCAGCGACAGGTCCCTAGGGTCGGTCGTGGGAGTGAACTGGGGCGTCCAGCCCTCAACGCCTCGAAAGCGCGTGGCGTCGTCGTATTCGCCAGGCGCAATCACCCCATCCAGCACGGGCGTGCGGCCCAAATAGCACTCCAAATGCGCCGGCCATTCGCCTGCGACTGCTCCCGCCGCAATCAACAACAGCGCCAGCGCCGTCCACGCAAAACAATGCCGCATTATCATCACCTCCCAGGTCGTCGCGGCAAGACGGGAGTCGGTGTCATCTTCGCTGCCCACCCAAGGCTCACCTTCCCGCCCCGCTCCAACCGCGCCCTTGAGGATTGTCGGTCCTTGCCGCCAGACCAGCCTTGGCCATCTGCTGCGGTAGACTAGGGTTGTCCTTTCAGGCTAAACTAACTGCGCCGCCGAGCGCACGCCTGCGGATTATCCATAAGGAGGACATCACAATGCCAGAGGCCGGTGTCTTTAGCTCCCGCGAGATGGTGGAAATGGCCATTCAGACCGAGCAGAACGGCTACGCCTTCTACGCAGAGGCGACGAGTAAGGCGAAGGCTGACTCGGTTCGGTCGTTGCTTGAGTGGCTAGCCGACCAGGAGAAGCGCCACGAAGAAGTTTTCCGCGGGATGCTCGACAAGCCAGAGCTTCACATACCCGCTGAGGAATATCCGGGCCAGCGCGCGGCTTTCGTCCAGGCCCTCTTGGACTCGCGCGTCCTTCCCGACCGTGAAACGGGCCTCAAGAGCCTCGCGGAAATCACCGACGACAACCAAATCATCCAATTCGCCCTGGGCTTCGAGAAGGACACAATTTTGTTCATGTACGAGATGCGCGGCCTGGTGGCGCCCGCGGGCCAGGAGACGGTGGACAAGCTCATCGCCGAGGAAAAGAGCCACGTCCAGAGGCTGCTGGCCCTGCGGCAGCAACTGGGCCTGGCCTAAGCCCGTTGCCGCTTACAGGAGACGTCCGCCAGCCAAGCCTTATCAGCCGGCGCCGCACCTATCAGTGCGCCGGCGTTCCCTGCGCGTCAAGAGCCACTAGCGGCCCCAGGCGCTGGCAACTCCAACTGCCCATTTCCCCAGCGCCACGCCCTCGGGCGCCGCCTGGGGCCGCTCCGCTCCTATCCCTTCGCCGCTGCCAGCCTATCACCAACGGCCTGCCAGTCTACTATCTCCATCAGCCGGGCCACATAATCCGCACGCCGGTTCTGGTAGTCGAGGTAGTAGGCATGCTCCCAAACGTCAACCGCCAGCAGCGGCACCATGCCCCAACCTACTAGATTGCTATGAACCTCGGTCTGCATTACCACGAGCCGCTGGCCCACCGGCTCATAAGCCAGGACGGCCCACCCCGACCCCGCTACTGAGACCGCGGCAGCGGTCAGCCACGCCTTTAGCGCCGCAAGTGAGCCAAAATCGCGCTCTATCATAGCCGCGAGGTCGCCCCCAGGCTCCGTGCCGCCGGGCTTGAGGCTAAACCAGTAAATAGTGTGCAGCACATGCCCGCCGTAGTGGAAAGCTAAATCGGCCGAGAGGGCCTTGACGCCAGCGGTGTCCCCAGCCCGAAGAGCTTCATCAATGGCTCCCAGGGTCTTGTTGAGGCCCTTCACGTAGGCATCGTGGTGCTTGTCGTGATGTATCTCCAACTGCGCCTTGCTGAGTATCGGCTCCAGCGCATCGTAGGCATAGGGAAGCGGGGGCAGGGTGTACACAAGGCGGCCATCGGCATCGCGGTGCGCCGCCTGGTCAAGGCCGGGCGGGTCATCGTCCGCGCCAGCCCTGCCTTCTGCGCCCAGCCCCGCAGCTCCAAGACCGGCTAGCCCAGCGGCTTCCAAAAACTCTCGTCGCTCCAAGCTCGCCACCTCCTTGAGATTTGCTCGGCACGGCCGGGGCCGGCGAGCCAAGGCCGCCGACCCCAACCACAAACGAAACCTCCCCTACCCGCCGCAGCAACAGCAACCGGACCCGCCCGCGCTCGCCGTTACTTCCACGTCAATGGCACGCTCGACCGTCCCACTCACCGAGCAGGCCTTTTTCGCGTGCCGAAGGATGGCCTCCAGGCGCTCCTCGTCAAGCTTCTCCGGAAAATGAACGTGCAGCTTGATGTTCGCCCAGTACTCCTCCCCGTCTTCTTCGGCCTTCTCGGCGCTGGCCGTCACAGTCATGCCCTCATAGGGCAGGCCACGCTGCTTACAATGCAGGGCCGCTACCATCCCGAAACACTCCGCCAACGCCGCCAGGAAGATTTCCGGCGGTATCGGAGCCGTGCCCGTGCCGCCCATGGCCTCCGGCGCGTCCGCCTTCACTTCGTAGCCCCGTATGTCGGCCGAAAATACCGTCGGCCCAACATTCTTTGCCGTCACTTCGATCTTCACCACAGTCACCTCCGTCAACTGTTTTTGATTTACCTGCTGCCCCGCTTCACAATCTTCTCGCGGTCATCATCGGGCGACCCAAGTTGCGCCCTGCGCCCCACGGAAAAACAATTCCTCGCCGTCAGCCCGCCGCAACTACCCAAGCTCCCGGTAGCAGAACCACCAGTCGTAGCCTTCGTACTGCTTCAGGCGCTGACGGGCTGTCTCTTCGTCGGCAGGCGGCGGCACGATTACCTTGTCGCCGATAAGCTCGTTTTCAGGCCAGTTCGCCGGCAGAGCCACCTTATTGGCATCGGAGACCTGTAGCGCCCTGACCATCCGCAGGATTTCCTCCATGTTCCGGCCGACTTCCTGCGGATAATACAGCATGGCTCGAATAATCCCGTTGGCGTCTACGATGAAAACCGCGCGAACTGTGTTGGTGCCCTTGCCAGGGTGAATCATGCCCAGCATCTCGGCCACTTGGCCCCTATCGTCCGCGATGATGGGGAACTGTATCTCCACGCCGAGCTTTTCCTTAATCCATTCCGTCCACTTCATGTGAGCAAAGACCTGGTCAATGCTGAGACCGATGAGCTCGCAGTTCAGCTCGCGGAACCTGTCATAGCGCTGCTGGAAGGCAACAAACTCGGTGGTGCAGACGGGCGTGAAGTCCCCAGGGTGGCTGAACAAGACAAACCACTTGCCGGCATAGTCGTCCGGCAGGGTTTTCTTGCCGTGAGTGGTCTTGACCTCGACCTGCGGGAACCTCTCACCGATTAGCGGGATTCGTCCTTCCACCTAAATCCCTCCTATGCTTCCAACTTGGCCACCACAAGGCGGCGGGAAACCCAGACAATTCTAGTCAGCCAGCGTTGGCGGCCTGGGCAATAGCCGCGCCAAGGTCTCTGCAGACCGCCAAATCGGCCTCCGTGGGCGTTAGATGAGCGCGCACAGGCTCGCCCACTACCCTAAGCTTCAAGTCGGCCAGCCGCTGGGCAATGAGCTTTGGCGCCTCTCCGCTCCATCCATACGAGCCAAAAGCCGCACCAACCCGACCACGTAAGTTCAGCGTGGCCAGCGAACTCAGCAAGTCCCACACCGGCTTCACCGCATCCCCATTTATAGTCAAGCTACCCACAGCTATGGCGTCGGCCGCCTCTATCTGGTCTATCACGTCGCTGGCCGAAAGCCCGCTCAAATCGAAAAGGGCCACGCTCATCCCCGCCTGCCGCGCGCCTTCGGCTATTTCCTCGGCCATTCTGGCAGTGTTGCCATAAGACGAAGCGTAAAACACCATCAGTTTCTTAGTTTCGGCGGGCCGCGGTTCGCTGGCCCATTGCCGATACAGGCTCAAGTAATCGTCCACGCCCTTGCGAATTATGGGGCCGTGGCTTGGGCATATCATGCGCACGTCCAGCGCCTCCACCTTATCGAGAGCCTGGAGCACGTACTGCTTGAATGGGCGCATAATGACGCTAAAGTAGTACCGGAACTCGTGGCTGTAGTCCGCGACCAGGTCGTTGAACAAGCGATCGTCGCAATAGTGTGCCCCGAGAAAATCACAGGGGAAAAGAATTCCGTCCGGCTCCAGGTAAGTGAAAATAGTATCGGGCCAGTGAAGGAAGGGCGCGACAACGAACTTCAGTCGCCGCCCACCTAAATCAAGCACGTCCTCATCACCGACCATCAGCGGCTCGCAGTCACGGTTGAGGAGGCCTTCGAGAAAGCGCCGGGCGTTGCGTCCGCACACCACCCGGGCGCCGCCCGCAGCCCTGAGCACTGCTCCCAACGCCCCAGAATGATCCGGCTCGGTATGATTTATGACGATGTAGCTCAGGCCTGCGGGGTCGAGAACCCTGTTCACATTGTCAAGCAACACCTCAGTGAACTGCTGCTTGACGACTTCCACGAGGACCGATTTCTCCTCGCCCTGAATCAGATAGGAGTTATACGTGGTGCCCCTGGGCGCGTGCATGATGACGTCGAAGACCCGTATCTGGGGGTCAAGAGCACCCACCCAGTGCACTCCCGGCACTATCTCCACTGGCAGCACCGCAGCCAACCTCCCTGGCCTAGGGCCGGCGGACGTCCTCGTCTAGAGCAAGGCCGCAGCTACTACTCCACGGGCTCAAACACGTCCTTGCCTGCCCCGCATTCAGGGCACACCCAATCCTCCGGCAAGTCCTCAAAAGCCGTTCCCCGTGGAATACCACTGCTGGGGTCACCCACCGCCGGATCATAAATGTAGCCGCAAACCGTGCATTCGTACTTCATCCTTACCTCCTTGGCCTCCGCGGCCGCGACGAAAACATCCTCTAACCCTACCCCTCTGCTCCTCGGCCAAACCTGACTGCACATCTCGCATCAGCGAACAGCGCAAAACACCACCCTCTTCTGCCCACGCCGGCCAGCCTCACTTGAACAGGTCCGAGGTCTCCTTGCACCACAACAGCAAGTCAAGTTCCTCCACCTTCATCTGCATGGCACCTGCTAGCTCCACCATGGCCTGCTCGATGGCCATATACCTGCGCCGCGACAGCGACTGGGGCATTTCCTCCAGGACGCCCAGTTCCACCAAGCTCCTTAGTACGTGCCTGTCAAGGATTGCCATGTCCTGGCCGCGACCGATATTACGCAGAAAGTGAGTGGCCTCTTTGTAGCCCATCCCCCGCACGTGAGCCACCAGCCACTCCCGCAGTTTTCTCGGGTCGTCGCCGAGCTCGTCCAAGGTCTCTCTCACAGCCAGCCGACCGTTTCTCACGAACAGCCGCCGCAGCGCGACAAGGTTGGCAGCCTTCGTGTTGTGAAAGCGGACGCCCTTTAGCTTTGCCGCAATGTCACCGGCCTCTCCGCAAATCAACAGCCCGCTTTTGCACAACCTCTCCACAGCGGCCCAGCATTGCCTAGCCTTTGACTGCGGCGTGAAAAGACAAAAGACAAGCTCGGCGAATAGCTCCTCGTCTGTGCCCTCCTCACCCAGCCGGCGAAACTCCTCAAGCCGCTTGCCGATAACTCCGCGTAGCTCCAGGTAGCGAGCCTTCAGCTCCGAAACCAAATCTTCGTTGTAGCGCGCAGACATGTGCATGAACCGAGTGGTGCCCGCCGCCTTCCTGCGACGACACGGCCCGCGAGCGGCACTCGGGCCAAAGGAAACTCTCAATTCCGTCCCATCCACCGGCCGCTGCCCCGATGACCACGGGCAGACGGCTCGGGCGCCCACGCCTACAAATCTCCCTGGCCGCTGGCGTCCCCAACTCTCCAACCCTTTCCGCTTCCTCATCCCGCCAAGGCCACCCACGGCCGGCTGCGCAGCGCTCAGCTACTTTCCGGCCACTACGCAAATCCCTGCGGGCTGCTTTATGCGCAACGCCCCGGTCTCCAACACACGGAACAGATGCGTCATGCCGTCGTTGCCGGTGTAGGCCACGGTTAGGTCAACGCCCACGGCCAAATCCGCCACCTGGGGGCCAGTTTGCATTACGAGCAAGGTTTTCTCCGGCACGTGCCGAGATGAAAAAACGCCAGCCGTCGCAAGCTCTTCAATCATGTCTTCCAGGTCGGCGCCTTTGGGCGTCCAGCGCTTGGTCAGGGCGACGGTCTGGGGACTGGCCACAAGGGCGTAGGGACCAGGAAACCCTGCCTCGGCAAGCTTAGCCGTCGCCGCAACCACGTCCGCAAACATCGCCTCGCCGTCGCTCCAGTCGCCGCCCTTAAGTTCCTGGCGGCCTGGCACGTTGAGCAACCCGAACAAGCCGCACTCCTCGCAGCCGAGGAAAATAGCCCTGTCCTCGCGGTCAGCACATCTGGCAGCCGCCATTGCCGCCGCCGACCAGTCCATTCGCCCCAGCGCCTTGGCCTGCTCGAGCTGCCTCCAGTCAACGGCGAAGTCCTCAGCGTTTTCGTACAGCTCAACGAGCGCAGACCTAGGCCCCTCGGGACCTGCAACAACGGTCGGCACCGCAGTCACACCTGCCCCCAGCGGCCCGAAGAGCGGCACCACACGCCGTCCCACGAGCACCGACCGCGCCGTTTTCACCACCACTTCATCCAACTGCTCCCATTGCTCTGCGCTCAGCGGCGCTGCACCCCGCGCAAGATAATCCGCCATTTGTTTCGCCTCCTTTTGGCGTCCCTAATCCACCGCCGGTGACCACCCAATGGTCTTCAGCCCACACCTCTGGACTAAAGACGGGCCGGTCGCATCAAGCCCTCAGGCCCTGTGTTTACAGCCGGCCTTTCGCCCATCGCCTTCGTGCTGCCACCCCGCGAGCCACCCAAGCACGCCCCAGCCCCGCCTTATTCGCTTTCGCTGCCCTGCGGCGTGCCGGTCATGTCGCCCACGGTGGGCTTGCGGTCCTGCGGCCCTTCTGCCTCCTCCACCAGCTCGCGGAACTCATCCAGGTGGTCAACTTCTTCGTCGCGGATATGGGCAAGGAGCCGCTGGATTTTAGGATCAGGGATGGCTGCGATGTGGGCGTTGTATTGGTCAATCGCCTCCTGCTCCAGCTCCACGCCCCTACGGGTGGCCTCCACCGGGTCGCTACTAGCATACCGTACCTTTCTCGGCGTCAGCTCCGGCTCGCCACCAAGACCGACTATCGCCTCCGCCAGCCACTCGATGTGCCGCATCTCGTCCAGCGCGATGTCGAACATCTCCATCTGCGTCGGGCAGTGACCCGTGACCACGAAGTGAGAATGCATGTACACCAAGGTAGCCTCTACCTCGCCCGTCAGGTCGTCATTCAGCATGCGCACGATGTCAGCGTTATTGGCCACTATCCTCCCTCCTTTGGCCCCGATTTGGCGGCGTTGCAGCATGAGTGCAGCAGCAAACTGCCCCCTCCGGCACCCAGGGCCGGCCGACACCCTTTCCCCTCTCCGCCACCAACGCACCTAAACCAAAGCAACCAGGGACGGTTCTTATGCCTTCTTCTTGCGCCCGCCGCAGCAACAGCCGCTCCTCTTCTTCGCGGGCGTCATCGGCTTGCCGCAGCACTCCGGAGCCTTTGCCGGCTTCTCCTTAAGCGTCACCGTCCCGCCACAGCTCTTGCACTCATACACCACTTTCTCGGCCGCCATTCGCTCATTCCTCCTTACCGTATGCTATCGGCTTATGGCCCATCAAGCTCCCCATACAGGGAAGGCTTGTCGCGTCTGTTCAGAATACCCTGAACTGCTCCTTCTTAGCGCCGCAAACCGGGCATTTTTCGGGCGCATCCCCGACCGCCGTGAAGCCGCAGACACTGCAGATAACTATCGGGTCGCCACCCAGGTCTTCCTCCTTGATGGCCAGCTCGCGGGCATTCGAGTACAGGCCGGCGTGTATCTTCTCGGCGCTGAGGGCATAATGAATGCTCCTCTGAGCTTCCTTTTCGTCTTGCAGCTTTGCAACCGCGTCGTAAGCCGGATACATCTCTTCAACCTCGAAAGTCTCGCCGTCAATGGCAGCCTGAAGGTTTTCAGGCATTGAGCCGAGGTCGCCTAGGGCCTTGAAATGATTGGATGCATGTACCTGTTCGGCGTAGGCAATGGCACGGAAAAGCCGTGCGATATTGGGCTTGCCATCAGCCTCGGCCTGGTCGGCAAAAATCAGGTAGCGCATATGCGCCTGGCTCTCGCCGGCGAAGGCGTCCCTTAGGTTCTTGTCGGTCATCTTGCGCATTCTTCCCTCACCTCCCGATTGAGCTGGGTGCCGCGGCAAAGTTGTGCGGCGTGGTGACGGCTTATGTATATAGCATAGTTACGCAAGCCTGTCAAGAGTTTAGCCTTCAACGCCGCCCCAGCCGCCGAGAGTTCCTGGGCGGTCGGCTGCGAAGCCACGCCCTCACCAGCACGTATACCCGCCGTCAATAACCAGCGTATGGCCCGTCATGTAGCTGGAGGCGTCGGAGGCCAGGAACACCACGGCGCCGCCGAGCTCTTCCGGCTCTCCAGGCCGCTGCATCGGCGCCCGCATGAACCAGTTGTCGCGATATTTCGGGTCGGCGAAATACGGCGCGGCCATGGCGGTGTTCATGTAGCCCGGAGCAATCGCATTTACCCGCACGCCACGGGTTGCCCACTCGCATGCCAGCGAGCGCGTGAGATGAATCACAGCGGCCTTCGAGGCATTGTAAGCCGCCTGCGGCTGAGGATGATTCACGATGAAGCCCGACATGGAGGCGATGTTGATGATGCTGCCGCGGCCCTGCTGGAGCATATATCGTCCGGCCGCCTGGCTGCACAGAAACAGCCCGTCGAGGTTGATGGCCATCACCTTCCGCCAGCTCTCCCATTTCATCTCCTCAGCAGGTTCCCAGATGGTGATTCCGGCGTTGTTGACGAGGATGTCCGGCCCGCCGAGTTCGGCATGAACCTTATCAACCATCTCCTGCACCTGGGCGGCGTCGGTGACATCGCAAGTCATCGCAAGGGTTTTGACCCCGAGGGCCGCAATCTCTTCCGCGGCCCGGCAAGCGCCTTCACCGTTGATGTCGGGGATGGCAACAGCGGCCCCGGCCTCGGCCAGGGCTTGGGCCATGGCGCGCCCGAGACCCTGGGCCGCGCCCGTCACAATAGCCACCCGCCCGTCTAGGCGAAACCTATCAAGAACTGTCATCTTTCCTGCCTCCCGCTTTATTTTGCTTCGGCGAATCTCTTTTCCAGGCCTCGGGCGCGCCTCCTGCAATCCGAGAATGGCAGGCGAAATGTGCCCTGTTGCGGGAACGGCGCGGCGGCGCCAGCCCCTGCGGAGGCGCCGCCGGGCAAGCGGCGCGCGCCGTTGCCGGCGTCGCCTGATATAATCTCGGGTCGGTTTATTGCAGCCTTTTCGGGCGGTGGAGGGAAGGCCCGTGGGCGAAGAAAACGAGCGGCCAGAAGAAAGCGAATACCTCAACCCAGCCTCTCCAGGCTACAAGGGGCCGAGGTGCCAATACGTGTACCGGTCCGAGGAGTTGGTCGGCAAGCGTTGCGGACTTCCCGCCTGGGAGGACGCCTCCGGGGCCCAACAGGGCGACCCGCGCTGCGAGTTTCATTCGCGCACGAAGCCCGCGGATATTAAGCAACGCCTGGAAGCCGCCGTGCGAGCAGGAGCCAAGCTTGCGGAGGCATACCTGGAGGGGACAGATCTTCGTGAAGCCCAGCTAGAAGAAGCGAAACTCTCCGCGGCCAACCTCTCACGCGCAGACCTTCGGTCGGCCAACCTCTCAGGCGCAGTCCTTTCGGACGCCGACCTCTCAGGCGCAGGCCTTTTGCAGGCCAACCTCTCAGGCGCACGCCTTTGGGACGCCAACCTCTCAGGCGCAGTCCTTTCGGACGCCAACCTCTCAGGCGCAGTCCTTTCGGACGCCAACCTCTCAGGCGCATATCTTCGGTTGGCCAACCTCTCAGGCGCACTCCTTCGGGGGGCCAACCTGTCACGCGTAGACCTTTGGCGGGCCAACCTCTCAGGCGCGGTCCTTCAGAAAACCAACCTCTCAGGAGCGCACTTGCGCGACGCTCGCCTCGGAGGGCTGTGGCAAATGGCGGCCTCCGGCCACGAAGGAGAAAAGATGTCCGGAGGCGTGAAGCACCCGGACCTGAGAAACGCGGACCTGAGAGGCGCCGTGTTCAGCGGAATCGAAATCGCACCGGAAACGAAGCTGGACGGCGCGAAGTTCGGGCCAGAGGCCCGAGGGCCGATAAGCTACACTCTTCGAGATGAGTCGCTGGCGCGAGACGAGACCGCATGGCAACAGTGGCGGAATGAAAGGTAAAAGGCAACTGGCCTCCCGCCGAGTGACGGAGAGCGCCCCAGCCTCGAGGCTTGTTCGGCTGTCTACCGCCAATTGAAGCTTTGCTTCCAGCAATCCGGAAACTACCGCGAGGCCGGGGAATGGTACTTCCGCGAGATGTACTGCCTCAGGCGAGCGATAGCGGAGAAGGAGGGGCCGTTTTTCCGGTGCCTGGGGGAAGAGGCGAGAGAGCCTGCGTCTGAGGCATGGAGAGCCGCGTGCAGAGCTGGCCGGGGCTTGCTCGCGCGCCTTTGGCGCTTCCACCGGGGGCCTCATGGAGGGCCGCCCGCCGACGGCCAGCAGGCACCCGTAGAGCCAATTCAGCCGGAGAGGAGCGAGGACCCGGAACGGAAGAAGGTCAGGCGCGGGCGGCTAGGGCAACGCATGGGGCTTTGGGTGACGGAGTACGTCGCAGGTTACGGCGAGCGGCCGAGCTGGGTGCTCGGCTGGGCCCTGGGCTTCGTCATAGTGTTTGCCGTACTTCATAGCTTGGCCGGCGTGGTTGTCTCTCCGTCCGGCGCGGTGCCGGCGCCGTCCGCCGGCCAGGGCGCAGTTGTGCCGCCGGTTGCCGGGGCGCAGGCTTCCCCCGCCGGCCAACCGGAGCGCCTGGCGGGACTCAGGCACTTCGGCACGTGCCTTTACTTCAGCTTCGTCACCTTCACGACCCTCGGCTACGGAGACGTCCGGCCATGCGAGGGCGTGGGAAGGGTCTTGGCGTCGGCGGAAGCCGTGTTCGGCTTCGTGCTCATGTCCCTGTTCCTGGTGTGCTTCGTCCGTAAGTTCAGCCGGTGAGGGATGGGAGGGCCGGCGGCTTTCGCGCGGTGAAGAGCCTCGGCGGGCGTGCCGGGCGGCGGCGCCGGCAATGCGATTCCGCGCGCAGCGGCTATACCCGCCCCGTTCCGCCTCGCAAGGTTTTTGCCCTCCGGATTGTTCGCGCAGCGGCGGCTTAACGGATAGCGGCCACAGGAGTGCGACGACGGGAATGCCTGGGGCCTGCGGCCCGATGGCGTCACGGCTGCCTGCCCAGGCGCATTGCGACACACAGAGCGGCCACGTCACCCAGGCGCTCGCCGAGCTTGGCCGGCACTATTTCGCACACCGCCGCCGACCGAGGGAGGGCTTCGCGGGCCAGCGCTTCTCGGGCGGGTGCCAGAATTTTGTCGCCGAGCCTGACGGCGAGGCTGCCAAGGACAATGCGCTCGGGATTGAGTATGTCCACCAGAATCGCCAGTGCTCGGCCCCAATACTCACCGACGGCCCGAAGAATATCCTGGGCAAGCCCGTCACGGTCGTCGGCGGCCTCGGCGACCATCTTGGCCGTGACGGGAGCCGTCCGCGCGGCCATGAAAAGCTCTGACTGCACGCCGCGCCGGGCGGCCTCGTCCATCATCTGGCGAGCAATTCTTGCCATGCCCGCGCCCCCGCAGAGGCCGTCCACGCTGCCGGGCTTGCCGTAGGCCAAAGGCCCATAGCGCTCCAGGCGGACGTGACCGATTTCCCCTGCCATGTCGTTGGTGCCGCAGTACAGGCGACCGTCGAGGATGAGGCCTGCGCCGAAGCCCGTGCCGGCGGTGATGAAGACCATGTTGCGGGTGCCGATGCCGGCACCGAACTTCCACTCGGCAACGGCCCCTGCGTTGGCATCATTGTCGAGCCACGTAGGGCGGCCCGTAAAAGCCTGCAGCTCGGCGACAATCGGAACGTAGTCCCAGCCAGGAAGGTTCGGCGGGCCGAGAATCACGCCGGCGGCGCTGTCCAGTGGCCCCCCACAGCTTACTCCGACCGCCTCCACCTCAGCCACCTTCATCCCACGGCGCCGGCAGACCTCTTCGGCCGCTCGCCTGACATCTTCCATAACCTTCTTCGGCCCGCCGGCATGGTCCGTGGCGAAGCTTACTTTCTCCAGGACCTGGGCTTCTTCGTCGCCCAGCACCACGGCGGTCTTCGTGCCGCCGAGATCAATGGCCAGAAAATAGGGCATGTGCGTCCCTCCTTGCGCCCTCCGGGTATTCGAGAGCAAGGGTCGCCTACTTTTTCCGCAAGCGCGAAAAATCACCCGGGCGATGTTTGGGAGGTGGAGGCGCAGTGGGAGTCTTTCCTGTAAGGGCTGCGAGTCACCTTCTCGGAATCGCATGCGATTTGCGGTCAGAAACAGGGTATAAAAACCGCAGTAAGAGTGCGCGCGGTAGGGTCAAGTTGTCTGGGCGAAGGCCGAGGAATTGAGCAGGTGCGCACGCGCGCGGCGGGCGAGATAGCTCCGGAACGCCGAGGGAGCGAAGAGAATCATGACGACAGTTCGCGAGACGACGCTTACCTGTCCGGTGTGCGGGACGATTTTTTCTGGAGCAGCTGTTATGTCGTGCTCATCGGCCGGTCAGGACACGGATTTCCGCCCTCACTTCCTGGGACTCGACCCTCTATCGCTCTTGGTACATGCGTGTCCGCGGTGTTGCTTCGCGGGCTACGAATCCGACTTTGAAAAGGTAGAGCCGGCGGTCAAGCGCTTCGTGCTAACTGAAGAGCTGAGGGCCGACGAAATCATTGGCGGGGAAGAGCGTGAGCATCTGCGGGGCTCGTCAAAGTACATGCTAGCGGCCCGCTGTCGGGCCGCAGACCCGGCGGCGCGCGAAATTGAGGTAGCGGACCTGTACCTCCGCGCAGCCTGGTGCGCCAGGTCGGAGAACCTTCGCGACCGCGAGCAGCAATGCCAGAGCGAAGCCGTCCTGCGCTTCGAGCAAGCCCTCGACACCGGCAGCGTCGAGTCAAATGAGAGGCCGACTATTTTGTACCTCGTCGGGGAACTGTACCGGCGGCTGGGCATGTTCGACGTGGCCTGCGATTACTTCGATGAGGCCTTGCACAGCGCAGAAGAGGCCGGTGACCCGCATTTGGTAGCACTCATTCAGCAGCAGGAGCAAGCAGCGCGGGCCGGACAGTCCGAGAACATGGTCATAAAATAAGCTACCGCTGCAGCGAATTGTCACGCCAGGGACTTGTGCTGAGTGTCGAAAAGGAGTACAATGGGTATAGCGAATCACTGGCGGTGCTGGAGGAGCGCTATAGGAAGTAAGCAAGAAACAAAGGCCGAGGACGAGTGTCTATAGTAGCGGACAGTCACATCGGGCTGGCTGGCCGGCGATACGTATGAGGACTCTTTGCTGGGTGATGATAATCGGCCTGCTTGCGGTCGCGGGTTGGCCAGCGGCTGCGCAGGAGGCCATGATGCCTGAAAGCCTCGCGCCGATGGGCTACCGCGGGGGCACGGGGTTATTGCTTTTCGACCTGGACCAATCGCTGCTCGGCTTCCCCGAACAGGTTGAGGAAACTCTGGGCACGGACCTGGTTGCGGGGCTTTCGCTACGCCGGAGCGTGGCGGTCCAGCGACAAGACCTCTTCGGCCAGGGTGCGCTGGACCTGCCCCTGTTTTACCTGTTCCGCAGGCAGGACACGACAGAAGTTAGCTTTGCGCTCACCGAGCGCACCGCTATGTCCTACACAGACCGGCGGGAGGAGAATCTCTCCATCGCCCGCCAACTGCGGGGCTACACGGCTTACCGGGGCTTCGGGTTGCAGCACGCGCTGGGCAGCGGGCCTGGGGCCTTCACGCTGGGCTTCCAGCAAGGCGTGCGGGAACAGATGGCTGGCCCCGGTGCTCCCGTGCAAAGATTCGCCGAGCAATCCCTGAGCCTGGCGGGCACGGCTGGCTCCCTCGGTAAACTTACGCTTGGTTTCTCGTCGGTGACGCCAGAGGATGAGCGTCTGACGGCCAGCCGCACCTATCGCGCCAGCTTAGTGCAGAGCCTGCGCGGCGGAGAGGCCCAGATGGCCTGGATGCACCAGGACACCACAACGGGGGGCGTGGTGGGACATACCAACCAGGCCGACCTGGTGTTTCCCCTGGCGGTGCGCGGCGGGGCCGCTAAGCTCGAATACCACAAGCTCATGTCGGCCACGGAGGGTGGCCCGGCTACCGGCAGCCGCTCCCTGGCCTTCTCCATGCCTCTCGATCTGCTGGTGCAGGGCGCGACCTTCGCGTGGAGCCAGTCGCTGGAGCTCAAGGCCGGTGTGCCCACCCGTGGCCGCAGCCTGGCCTTTGCCATGCCCCTCGACTGGCTGGCCAAAGGAGCTGCCTTCTCGTACCAGCGCAGCGGCCAGGTTAGCCGCGGTGTCATGCTGGCAGGTCAGGATAGCACCAGCTTGACTCTCCCCCTCGACCAACTCCTGAAGGGCGCGAGCTTCGCCTACTCCGATAGCCAGCAGGTGAAGGACGGCGTGGTGGTCGCCGGCAACAAGAGCACCACCTTCACATCGCCGCTGGACTGGCTCACCAAGGGTGCCACCTTGGCTTTCAGCGATACCACGAAGGTGACGAATGGTGCGGCGGTGCGGGACCGCAGCACCGTCGTTGCCGCGCCGCTGAGCCGCCTCCTGCCTGGCGGTACGGTTACGTACAAGCTCCTGGACCGCGAAGAGGGCGGCACGCCATCAAGCCAAAAGGCATGGGTGCTGGCGGGGCCGCTGTCGCTGTTCGGACGTCAGCTTGCCTGGAACTACACCGACCAGGTCACTACCGTAGGCGGGGCGGAGGTGCATCAGGATTCGTGGGTTTGGGGCGTGCCCTTCGAGAAACAGACGGTGACGCTTGCCTACACGCACATCTCGCCCTTCGACGCCGAAGGACGGCCTGGGCCGGAGCAGTGGATTGAGGTATTTTCGCTGCCGCCCGTGGCGGTTTTGACAGACCGGGTACGGGCCGGGTACTCAGAGACCACCACGCGCACGGAGGGCGGCGATACTGTGCGCGCCACCGCGTGGACGTCGGTGGCGCAACCCACGGAAGGCCTCACGGTGGCCGGCCAGCTCCAAGACACCAACGCTGGGCCGGGCAAGTTTGCCCGCACGGCTCAGGTGCGGGCGGACTACGCCGTGCGGCCCAATCTCAGCCTGAACTGGCGCTTCCTTGAAAGCCGACAGGTCGGGATGGGGCCTGCCGTTCAGCAGTACGTCGGCGTAGAGCATCGCCTGGACAGCGGTTTTCCGTTGCAAATGCGGCTCGGCTTTACAACCTATGACGCCCCTGGCAACGCGCCCGAGGACACGGCCCTGGCGGCGCACCTCGCGGCGGGCAACGAAAGTAAGACTGCTCTCACGGCCTCTTACGTGGAGTTCGACGAGAACAGCCTTGGACAGTTGGCTGAGAAGACGGTGGCCATGGCGCTCACCCATCGGCTCAGCGAGCGGGTGGGGTTGCGGTTTGAGTACCAAGACCAGGCAGGCAGGCCAGCGCCGATGCGGGGAGTGTCGGTTGCCACCGCCATGCTGGGCGGCAGGATGACCCTTTCGCACAAGAGCAATCCACCGGACCCGCGGGACGCGAAGGTGGTGCGACTGGCCGACCAATGGGACGCCGAGCTTGCACGGACTCTGGGCCGGCTCGACCTGGCGCTCAATTACCGCTACTGCCAGTTCAATCGGCCTAGCGACGCGGTGGAACAGTACGTGGGCGTGAGCCTCGCCGGCGGCCAACCCGACGACGGTGGCCAGGTCAAGCTCACATACCTCACGGGCGATTTCGTGCCGCAGCCGCAAGGCAAGCCCGCCCCCGGCTCGTCCCTAGAACTTAGCTACAGTCGGCGATGGAGCGACAACGCCGAGGTCACGCTGATGCTGCGGCGTGACACGGCCCCCTTCGGTATGCCGACGCCGGAAGGCAACACCGAGGGCCGGTTGGAGTTCAAAGCGCTCTGGTAGCAAGCCTCTAGCGCAATGTTAGGGAGAAGGGGCGTGACCGCGCGCGCCGAAGGACCTCCCAGCCGATGGGCAACCCGTGTCCCTTTCGATTCGTGCATCGCGGCCGCACTTTCTGCGCTGTAGCCATCCGGGAGCGCAGATTCACAACGGCGCACGTGGAGCGAACGACCTGCGCGGAATGTCCCGTGCCAGAGATGGTGGCCGCTCACCCATGCGCTCACCTGGATGTGGGCGTGGAGATTGACGATTACGGCCCCCACGCGGAGGTCGTCTTTACCCACACCGCCTGCCGCGCCACGGTCGAGGAGCTGAGCCACCTAGAAGGCTGCCGCGAGGACAGTTGCCGGCTGTGGCAAAGAGCGGACGAGGCCTCCTGGGGAGCCGTGCGGCAGAAGGCCGAGCGGCGACTACGGGCCATCGAGCTTCGCCAGGAGCGGCCAGAAGGCAGATAGTCAGCCGGCTTTTCCCCTTGTCCGGCGCCCCACTTCCGCCTTATTCTTTTGGGCGTATGGTGGCGCTTCTCGCTATCAGCCTTGCTGGCGCAGCGGCGGGCCAAAATTTTGCCCTGGGGCCGTACGAGCCAGCCCGCGGCTGTTATATCGGCGCTTACATCGAACTCGACCCCACGGTCAAGGGCGACGTGGCGGCCTTTGAGAAGCTGGCCGGCAAGAAGCATTGCAGCTACTTTCGCTACGTAGGCTACGGGCAGCCTTTCCCCTTCGCCTGGGTGAAGGAACTCAAAGCGCGAGGCCAGGTGCCTCACATCGCGTGGGAGCCGAACCAAGGCCTGGATGCCGTGCAGGATGATGAGTACCTTCGCGGCTGGGCCGAGGCCGCCCGTCGTGCTGACGTGCCTATTTTCCTGCGGTTCGCGTCGGAGATGAATGGCAACTGGCAGGCGTGGTCGGGCGACCCAGCCCTGTATGTGGAAAAGTGGCGTCTGGTTTATCGGGTGATGCACCAAATAGCTCCCAAGGTGGTCATGGTTTGGTGTCCCTTTGCGGTGCCGCAGGGTTCCATCACCAGCTACTACCCCGGTGACGAATACGTGGACTGGGTGGGCGTGAACATCTACAGCGTCAAGCGCCACGACGGCGACCCCAAGAAGATAGCCGGCGAAGATCCCACCGAACTGCTGCGCTACGTTTACAAGCTTTACGCCTCGCGCAAGCCCATCGCGATTTGTGAATACGCAGCCACCCATTATTGCAACGCACTCAAGCTGCGATGCCCGGAATTCGCCGTGGAGAAGATGCGGCGGCTTTACTCCGCTCTGCCCACCGAATTCCCGCGCGTGCGCATGATAAACTGGTTCTCGGTGAACGCCGCCAGCGACAACCTGGCCGACAACGACTACTCCGTGACCACCGACCCACAAGTCCTCGCCGCCTACCGCGACATCATCGCCAGCGACTATTTCCTGTCCGAGATAGAAGGCGCGCCCGTCGTACAGGTTGCAGCCGTTTCGGGCATGCCTGAGGCTGCCAGCGAAGTTCCCAGCGAAGCGGGGCCACCACGGCCCGTAACGTCGGTAACGCTTGCTGCAGACCGGCCTGCCACCGGCAAGGTTACGGGCATCTACATAGCCATCTTGGGCGCCCCGCCGACCGCCGTGCGCGGCCGCGTGCAGATACTGGTCCAACTGCCGGAGGCCTCCACTTACGGCATGGTCAAGGTCTACCTTGACGGGCGCTTGAAAGGTCTTAGCAACGCACCTCCCTTCACCTTTGCGGTTGACGCAGGAGCCCTGGAGCCAGGCGAACACAGAATACGCGTTGAGGTCACCGATGACTTGGACGTGGTGCGCCAGGAGGCGGAGGCAGCGTTCGTGGTGGCGGCTCCGGCGACCTGAGGCATCAGCCCCGGAACCTGTGGACCTCGCCCGCGTCAAATGCCTCGAAAGTAACTGCGGCCACACCCCAGCGCCAAGGGCACGGAGCCGATATCATGAGCGACACGGCCGCCCAGGATAGGAAGCGCCGTCACCGTACGGCCTTCGGGGTTGAGCACCGACCCAAGCCGAGGCCGCCGTCACCATGGCTGATGGTCGTGGCGGACGGCCTGGGTGCAGCGGCGGCCCTGCCGGTGGCCTACGGCATTCGTGTGTGGCTGGGCACCGGTCGCCTGGCTGCCCTCAGCCATCCCCTAGCGGTCTACACGCAGGTGCTTCCGGAAGTCGTCGCCCTGTGGCTCCTGACGGGGTATGCCGTAGGCTTATACCGCACGTCCGTGACGAATGTCTGGGGCCAAGTCGCGCCCGTGCTGCGGGCCGGTCTGTTCGGGTCCCTGGCCCTGGCCGGTGCCGCATTTTTAAGCCATTTCGACTATTCCCGCGCCGTACTCGTGCTCTTCGGGTTGGTCGCAACGGCTCTGGAGCTGGGGGTAAGGCTGGCGGCAGCGTGGGCCTGGCAGCGGCGGGTAGCCGCCAAGGGGCCGGAGCGTGCGTTGATAGTGGGTACAGGCGAGCTAGCGCGCGTCGTGGCCGAGCGGCTAGCCAGCGAACCGCCGCCAGGCCACGACCTTGTCGGCTTCATCTCAACCAACGGCGACGAGGGCGGGGACGTCGTCGGCCACCTGGAAGACCTGCCGGCGCTGCTGGACGCCCTGCAAGTCGAAGAAGTCTTCATGGCTGCCCCCAACCTGGACACCGACAGGATTATGACCATTGTGGACGCCGCCGGAGGCCGCGCTGTGTTTTATCTGGTTGACGGCCCAGTGCAAGCCCTCACGGACCTTGGCACTCCGGGCGGGCCGGGCAGGTTTCCCGTACTGCACCTGCCGGGAGCGGCCACCCCATCTGTAGCGTACTTAGTCGCAAAGCGCCTCCTGGACGTCATCGTGAGTGCTCTGCTGCTGGTCGTGCTTGCGCCCTTGTTGCTCGTTGTGGCTTGGCTCGTGCGGCGGGAGACTGGGGCAAGCGCCCTGTTCGTGCAGGAGCGCATTGGTTACCGCGGCCGGCCTTTCAAGATGTACAAATTCCGCACGATGCGTCCGGACGTGGAACCCTACGCCCCTGGCCCAGAAACACCCGATGACCCGCGCGTCACGCGCATTGGTCGCTGGCTGCGCCGCTACAGCCTGGATGAGCTGCCGCAACTTTTCAACGTCCTCCGCGGCGAGATGAGCCTCGTCGGCCCGCGGCCGGAGATGCCCTTTTTGGTGGAGCGGTATAGGCCCTGGCAGCGCCGGCGCCTGGACGCCAAGCCCGGCATTACCGGCCTTTGGCAGATTATGGGCCGCAAGGACCTCCCGCTCATTGACAACATCGAGTACGACTTCTACTACCTGCGCCACCAAAGCCTGCTCCTAGACCTGGAAATACTTCTGCGCACGATCCCTGTGGTGTTTGGTGGTAAGGGAGCGTACTGAGGACCCGTGGGCCGCTACGTCGGCCAGGGGCGAAATCATCCAGGCACCACTACGCCCCTCGTCGCCGCAGAAGCCTGCGGGGTATTCTTGACACAGCGATACAGGCGCGGATACCCTTAGACGACTGCGGGATCGGGTGGGCGGAGGCGAAGGCAGCGGAATATGTACGTGTCACAGCGTCGAAGCACTACACATAGCCCTCTGATGAAGGCCCTCTTCTGGTTGGCCGTGGCGGTGGTTGTCTTCGGTGAAAACCCAAGCCAGCCTATTGTACGAGGATGGCACGTAGCTCACGAGGCCTTACAGCTCAAAACAGAACGGGACCAGTTGCGGCGCGACAACGCCCTGCTCGACCAGTACGATGCAATGACGCGGACGCCAGAGGGGCTGGAGCTTCTGGCCCGCGGGCGTTATCACATGGTGCGCAAGGGAGAGTGGCTGGTGCAGGTAATCGAGCCTCCGCCCCCACCACGGCAAGCTCCGCGCGGCCTACGGGCAGTCATGGACAAAATGCGCACCAGAGCCGATGAGGGCCTGCGAGCATGGCGCAGCCTACGGGAACTGCTTCGCACCCAGCGCCGTAGCAGGCCCGCAACCTACTAGCGCCGGGCGGAGGTGGGATTGGTGACGTGCAGCACATGCCTCGCCAGCCTGCTGTTGCTGTTGCCCTTCGTTCGCCAACCAGCGCCGGCCTCGACGGCCCAGCAGCTACGGGCCGACGTCGAGGCCCTTTCTGAGGACGTAGACCTGCTGACCAGGCTTACCCCCCTGGCGCTAACGGCCGACCAGATGCGAGCGATGGCCGCCCTGGCCACGCGCCGACAGGAAATCGCCGCAGCCTCGGCTACCAAGCGGGCGGAGATCCTCAGCGCCCTTGCCCAAGCCCTGCGCCAAAAGCGCCAGATGCTCCTGCTGGACCGTGGCGTGCCCGACGACCTTGAAGACAAGATAGCTCAGCTCAACACGGAGCTTCAGGCTCTTTCTCGGGTGGAAGCCGAGCGGGCCAAGGGTTTGCTGGCGGAACTTCGCAAGGCCCTCAGCCCGACCCAGCTAGCGATTCTTACGGGCCGGCTGGAAGCCAAGCGTAACGCCGTGGAGCTTCTTGAATGGCTGCGAGGCCTCAGCGACGCCGATTATCGAGAGGAAGCCGAGAACACCGCCGAGGAGCTGGACAGTCCCGACCGCGGCCTGCCCGCGAATAAAATCCGCGCCATCCTCGACCGCGCCCGCGCCATGGACGAGGCACGCTTCGGCAGGGAGAAGTCTTCGCTGGCGGAAGAGCTCCTCCCGGCCTTTGCCATTTCCCCTCAGGCCGAGGATGAGCTACTGATGGACTTGCTGAGCAATGAGCGGCTCGGGCCGCTGCTGAACGATTGGCTTGCCGCCCGGAGCGGATAGCACAGTGAGCGAGACACTACGGGTGGCCGTGTTCACCAATACCTTCGTGCCCGATGTCAACGGCGTGGCTAACGCTGTGGACATGTTCCGTACGGAGCTGATGCGGCGGGGCCACCTCGTGTACGTGTTCGCTCCCGCTCCGCGCAAGGAAGACCCCCTCGCCGACGACCCCTACGTGATTCGGTTCCCTTCGCTGCGCATCTTCGACCTCGACTATCACGCGGCCTTTCCCGTGTCTCGCCATGCCCGACGTGCTCTTCGCGACGTGGAGTTTGACATCGTGCACACGCACCACCCGATATGGGTGGGCGTGTGGGGTGCCTCTTATGCACGCCGTCGCAACATCCCCCTCGTGACAACCATCCACACCCATTACGAGCTTTTTGCTCGCTTCGTGCCGCTGCCCGAAGGTTGGGTGCGCCGGTACCTGCGGCGGTCAGTTCGACGCTATTGCAATGCCTGCCACCTGGTGACCACTCCAGGTGCGTCCACTGCCCGACACTTGCGCAGGCTAGGGGTCGAGCGGCCAACCATGGTGCTGCCCAACGGCCTTCCCCTGGCGCGCTTCGAGGAGGCCACCGGCGATGAGGTGAGGGCGCGCTATGGGCTGACGGGCAAATTCGTGATGGGTTACCTGGGACGCCTGTCGCCGGAGAAGCAGGTCCACGTGGTCATTCAAGTGGCGGCCAGGGTTTTTGCGCAGCGGCCCGAGGCCCACCTGCTTGTGGTAGGCGATGGTCCAGCGCGAGGGGAGCTAGAAGCGCTGACACGCAGCCTTGGCATCCAGCAGCAGGTCACCTTCGCCGGCACCATCAACCACAGCGAGGTACACAAATACCACGCGGCCTTCGACGTTCTGCTGTCGGCCAGCCGAGGCGACACCATGCCCCTTGCCTACGCCGAGACCATGGCCGCAGGCACGCCGGTCGTTGCTACCGTCGGTTTCGGCGCCATTGACATGATCGCCGACGGCGTGAACGGTTTTCTCATCAGCCGCATCCACGCCACGGACCAGATGACCGAGCTGGTGTTGAAGCTTGCTAGCGATAGGCGGCTCAGAGAGAAGCTGTCGCGGCAGGCGCGGGAGTACTCTAAAAGGTGGCGGGTGGATATAGCAACGGACCGGCTGCTTTACGTCTATGACGTGACGCGACGTTTGGCGCGGGGAGAACCAGTGGAGCTAGAAGCACCGGTGGAATGGCCAGGAGTGGCACGGGCGCGGGCCGACCGTCGCCGCAAAGAATAGTCGGGCACGGACATCCAAAGCGGCGCGGATAGCCAGGCAGTAGCTCGAAGACTCCGCGGGCAAGACAAGCCCACAAGCCGTCGGGCAGGGAGGAAGCAACCATGAAGCCCCTTCGGACAGCCTTGGTTGGCGTGGGCGGCATGGGTGCCTCGCACCGCCGCCTCCTTTACGAAAGTGACCTGTTCGAGCTGGTGGCCGCCGACGAACGCTATCTCGACCGCCAAGCCCAAGCCGTGGCCGAGACGAGGCAGTGGGGCGTGCCGGTCTACGAGGACTACTGGGAGATGTTGGACGCCCATGACGACCTGGACCTAGTCGTCATCGCAGCGCCGCACCCCTGGCATGGGGTTTACTCCATTGCCGCCCTCGAGCGCGGGATGCACGTCTTCGTTGAAAAGCCCGTGACCGTGACTGTGCAAGAGGGCCTGGCTCTCCTCGACGCCATCCAACAGTCCGGCCGCCTCGTCGGCGTACATCACCAGTGGACCTCTACAGGTGCCACCCGCGCCCTCAAGGAGTTCATCTGCGCCGGCGGCCTCGGCAGGCTCACCCAGGTCACCGCCGTCATGAAGTGGTACCGCTCCCAGGAGTACTTCCAGCGCAACGAGTGGGCAGGCCGGCGCTATGTTGAGAAACTCCCCTGCTGGGATGGAGTGCTCCTAAACCAGGGCGTGCACCTCATCAACTCAGCCCTGCAAATGTCCACCCGCCAGCCAGGTCATGCCCTTCCCCTGCGCGTGCAGGCAGAAGTCTACCGCATCCATGACATACAGACCGAGGACTTAGCGTGCCTGCGCTGCGACCTCGAAGAAGGAGTGCTCAACATCTACGCCACAGTCTGTGCCAACGAGGACTATCCGGTTACCGTGACCATCCGCGGCGAAAAGGGCGAGGCCACCTGGAGCGCTTCAGAGGCCAGGGTAAGGCTCACCGACGGCACCGAGCTGGTTTTTGACGACGAGCCCCACGGCGACGACACCCACCGCAACATGGCAGCCTGCATCCTTGGCCTCGAGTCGGACCTGTACTGCCCAGCCGAGGAGGCCCTCAAGGCCACTATCACCGTCAACGCGGCTTATCTTTCCGCAGGGCGGATACGCAAGCTGACGGCCGAGGAGGCCGGGGACGTAGCTGCCCTGGTGGATGCAGCAGCCAGCCAGGGCGCGCTGTTCAGCGAGCTGACGCCAGCGCCTCGGTGGGCCGCCGCTGGCGAAGCCATCGAAACCGCCGACGTCACCAGCTTCGACGGCTTGCAAGATGACGGTGAGTTTGCCTAGCTCAGCGAGAGGACGGCCGCAGGCACGATGTCCCCGGCGCCAGCTGCATGTGCGCAGCTCTTATATGTTTTCCCCTTGGCTGCTAAAATCTCGCCCATGCCGAGCAGGCTGAGGGCCATCGTCATCTTCGTCGGAGTCGCTGCTGGGCTGGCGGCAGTTGCGTGGAGCATCCGGCAGCCTGCAAGGGCCATGTGCGTGCTCTCGGGGCCATCAGTGCTCGGCTTCGTCGAGACGGCCGCAGGCATCGGCTGCATGACGGTGGGCGGGACGGTGTGGGCTTTATCGGCAACGGCCACTGAACCGCGCGCTCTATTCCGCATTGACAGACCCCTAGCCAGCCCACCTCTTAGCAACGCCTACGCACTGATGGCCGTCACCGCCGAGGGCGCTATCTGCGCCTGGGACGCCAAGAACGGTTCCGAGCTGTGGCACCAATCCCTGTCTGCTCCCCCAACAGCCCCGATGGGCGTCCACTTGGGCACGGTCGCAGTGCCCCTCTGGCCCAGTGCGCTGGCCCTGCTCGACGAGCGCACCGGGGCATTGAAGGGAAAGCTCGTGCTCACCGCCGCCGTGCGGCTGGCACCAATATGGTGGCAGGGCCAGTGGGTCGTCGTCACGCGCAGCGAGGAGCTACTCTTCATATCCGACGACGGAAAGGTGCGAGGACGGCAAGGGCTGACCGGACCGGCGATCGCAGCAGCGGCGGAGGGAGAGCATTTGTGGATAGCCCTTGCGCCCAACCGCATAACCTTGTACACCACCACCGGCCCCGGACCGTCCACAACGCTGCCATCAGGCATATCGCTGCTGCAGGCCGGCGACGACAAGGTGGTCGCCGCTGGCGACGACGGTGAGCTGACGTGCCTTGCTACTGGTGGAATGGGCGTCCGGGTAGCATGGCGGTGCAGCCTGCCCGACGCCGTGACATCCCTCGCTGGCCCTTATGTCGCTAACGGCAAAGCCCTTTGGGTGGCCGGCACGGTGGCCGGCCACATCGCCCTCCTCGACGCGGACACAGGGACGCTGCTGCGCGTGTTCAGGATAGCCCGCGCGCCAGTCATCTTTCTGGCCCTCAGTGCGCCCTTCGTGGCGGCCGCTACAGCCGACGGAGTCTGGCTATGCCCGCTTCCACAGTGAAACCCGCTCACGAAGACACCGCTTTCTTTTCCCGACGAAATTTTGCCGTCGGGCTGGTCAATGGGGCCTTGTACATAGCCAGCATGGCCCTCATTGACCCGGACACTGTCCTGCCGGCCTATGCCTTGGACGTATCTGGGACAGTGTTGGGAGTGGGACTTATCGCCGCGGCCATCTCGGCCGGGTGGAGCTGGCCGCCGGTACTTCTCATCAGCTTCATGGAACGCACCCGTCGCTGGATGCTCTACTACCGCCTCACGGCCCTCCTGCGCATGGCCTGCGCATGGCTTCTGGTACCCGTGGCATTTCACTCGCGGCATGGCCAGCCGGCCTACCTGTGGCTGACGGCTGGTTTACTACTGGCGATGACATCAGCCGGCGGCGCCGCGTCAATCCCTTTCATGTCCACGGTAGGCGAGACCATCCCTGCTACTCTTCGCGGCAGGTTCTTCGGCATCCGGTTCCTCATGGGCGGTTTGCTCTCCCTGGGTGCCGGGATGTTCGTTAAGCGCATGCTCTCGCCAGCCGGCAGGGCCATGTTTCCGGCCAACTACGGCTACTTATTCTTGGGGGCGGCAATACTCGGCACCCTATCGCTGGCTTTCTTCTGCGTGGCCGAAGAACGCCCGAAAAATCCCCTCAGCCGCAGCCTTCCCCCTCTTGCTCAATTGCGACGCGGTGGCCGCCTGATACGCCGCGATCCTGACTATCGCCAGCTCCTCATTGCCCGAATCTTACTGGGCCTCACCGCCGGCTTCTTCATTCCCTTTATCATCCCCTACGCTCTCCGCCGCCTGGGCCTCGACCCAGCAGCGATTGGTGTCCTGATGCCCGCAGGCGTCTTGGGCTACTCTCTCAGCAACCTCCTTTGGAGCTACCTGAGCGACGGGCCGGGCAATCGCGTCCTCCTGGTCGTTTCCGGCGCCTGCTATGTTCTCGTGCCGGCCCTGGTTCTTCTTTGCGGCCATCTTAGTACGCAGCCCACCGGCCAGTGGCTCGGCATCCGCACCTCGCCAGCCTTCTGGACGCTCCTGGTCACCTTCGTCCTCCTTGGCACGTCTCGCGCGGGCCAAGACCTGGGCCACACAAACTACCTCCTGGAGCTAAGCCCGGGGCGCAATTATCCGGCCTACTTTGCCTTCTATGCCCTCGCCGGCGTCCCCCTTTCCCTGTTGCCTCTCCTCGGCGCGGTCGTCATCGGCAAGCAAGGTAACTACGAAGCGGGGTTCCTGGTTGCCCTGGTGCTTCTCGGCGTCATGCTGTGGGTACTCCGGGGTCTGCGCGAGGTTAGAAACACAGAGAATGGCAACGGTGGGTGAAACGCCCAGCCAGGCCATGCTAACCGAAACGTCTCGCCCCAGGCGACGGGAAAGGACCAGGGTGTCGGGGTGCTGCCGCCTCCTCCATAGCTGCAAGGAACCGCTCAGCAACACGCCGCCAAGTGAAGTGTCCCAGCACGCGGGCACGGCCTTGCTCGCCCAGCCGGGCCGCCAAGCCGCGGTCAGAAAGCAGCCGCCTCAGCGCCGCCGCCAGGGCCACAGGATCCTCCGGCGGCACCAGCAAACCCGAACAGTTATCCGCAATAGCATCCACGACCCCGCCGGTCCTTGCGCCAACCACGGGCTTGCCCGCGGCGTTAGCTTCCAGATAGACCAGCCCGAAGCCCTCCGGCGGCTCACCCGCCAGGTCGCGGCTGGGCATCACGAATATGTCGCAGCCCGCGTACCAGTGGGGCAGCTCATCGTCGGCCACCGCGCCGGCGAAGATTACTTTACGGTCCAGCGCCAGGGCCGCGGCCTTGGCCCTCAACGGGCCAAGCTCCGGACCGTCTCCGACGATGGCATACCTCACGTCCACGCCCTCAGCCCGTAGCAAGGCCATGGCGTCGAGCACCAAGTCGTGGCCTTTGCGGCGCACCAGCCGGGCCACCGTCAGCAACAGCGGGTCATCCCCCACACCGAGCGCGGCCCGCAGCCGTCGTCCGCCAGCAACAGCTTCCGGCGCCGCGAACCGGCTGGCATCAACGCCACCAAAAATGACCCGCACACGCCCTTCCGGAACCCCCGCCTCAAGGAAGTTGCGGGCCGTATAGGACGAAACGGCAAGGCAAAGGCGTGCTGCCCTGAGCACCCGGCGTTGGACAAAGGCCCGGAGGGGCCGCGCGGCATCAGGCATAAACTCCCGCCCGTAGCCAAGAAGTATCATCGGAACATGTGTCGCCGCGCGCGAGAGAAGGCACGCCGGACCTTCCGGCATCCACTTGGTGGCTACCACTGCCGCCCCGCCGCCTGACCGCAACTGTGCACGCAAGGCGCGGGCCATGGAGGCAGCGAGCGCAATTTTGCTACGGCCTGGCACACGCCGCACAGGGCATCCGAGGGCCGCGTCTACCGCCTCAGCGCCGTCCCGCCACGGCGCAATCACCACAGTCCGCCGGCCATGCGCTGCCACGGCTCTTACAAGTTCGTAGGCGTAACGCTGGATGCCCCCCACGTCGGGTGGGAAGTCGCCAGCCAGGAAAATAATGGGCCACGCGCCGCCCGTGCTACTCATGGCTCGCCCATCCCCAGGCCACGCCGCCACAGAGAAGCTCTGGCCATTTGCCCTAGGAGCCCTTGACGACGACTACTTGCGTGGCCTGGGCCGGAAGCTCAAGGCTAAAATCTGCTGCGCCGACGGGAATTGCGGCGCCGTTAAGAGTCTGCGCGCTGAAGCTTCTCCAGCCCAACCGCTTGAGGTCCAGCGTCACCTTGGCCGTCTGGGCATCAGCTTGCGGGTTATGCAGAACGAGGTAAAACCGCTGGCCGCGACCATAGCGCTCAATGCGCACGGCTGCCGGCTCCACCCACGCGGCAGTGATTGGTTCCCAGCCGGCCGCCGATAGCTCTCGCAGCGTCGCCGCATAGCGGGCCATCACTTCCGGGTTGTTTCCGTGCCCTGGGTAAATGTCGTGGAGCAGGTGCCATTCGACCTCCCACTCAGGCCGGGGATCGTAGGGCAGGTCAGTACATGGCTTGCCGCGGGCAATGGCACGAATATAGTCAGGGTCGGCGAACTTGGGCGCCTCGGCCCCGAAGATGTCAAGGTAGGGCGCGGCGAAGGTCAGCCAGCCAGGAGTGAAGGACCACGAACAATTCGCCATGAGCACCTTCCCGCGGCCGTGCATGTCCGCGGCCAGCTCCCGCAGCCATTCAATAGTAGCGAAGGCCGCCACCTGCACCGGCACGTGCTGCACCGCTGAAAAGCTTAGGGGAACGTTTGCCCAGGCAAAATGCTCGCGCCGGTAGTTTGCTCGCGCATGTTGGCCATAGCCGCCGAGCGAATCGAGAGCAATGCCGTCAATGCGCGCGCCCTGGGCTTCCCAGCCGCGCAAGGAATAACTCAGCACCACGTCAATGTTGAACCTACCCTTCCCGCCGGGCATTTCCGGGTCCAGGTTGCAAGGAAAGATGCAACCCCACTGGCTTTCGCCCATCCATGGGTATTTGCCAACGCCGCAGTGGGGCGAGCCGTGACGGTCGTAGTTCACGGACTTCTCTGCGGCGGCAGATATGCCGCGGATGAATTCGGTCCAATCATGCTCGGCCAGATAGGCGTCCATGCCGGCACCGCCCAGATGCCCGCCGCCGCGGGCATAGCTCAGGCGCGACATTTTCTGAATTTCTTCCTCGTCGCCGGCGACAAGCTTGTGCAACCGTTCCAGGCACTCCTCGCGGGTGGGCGCGCGTTCGAAATCGCCCATGGTCTGCTGGTATAGCTCCGGCTCGATGTAATGGAGCGCGAGGAAGCCGTGTTGGTTATCCCACTTGACGGCCTCGGGCGCCGCCGGCCCCCAGTGAAAAGCAAATCCCGCTTCGATCGCCCCCGGCGTGTCGGCCGCGTTACCCCACACGTACCAGCCACCCTCCCGTGCCACCCGTTTCTCAAAAAACTCCGGAAAGAACCCGTAATAGCGGTCCAGGGCCGAACGAAAGCCCCAGTGGGGGTCGTGGCGGTAGATAAGAACGCGGAACGGTGCTTTCGCCAGAGGCCTGTCCTTGAGCTGGCGGGCCGGCAGGTCTTTGCCGTCAACCGGCACGTACCCCAGCAGCCCGAAATCAAAGGCGACGTACAAAAGCCCAAGCGAGACGCTGTAGCCAATGCGATGAACAACCGGCTCGTCCATCCTTATCGCAAGGCTCAGGCCCGCGCGGCCCGGCCAAGTGAGGGCGGAAAGCGGATACTTGGAGTGGGCGCCGTTGAGGCCCCACTCCATGCCGGTTTCCAGGGTAGATAGTTCGTGGGCTTCACCAGGCTGCCGAGACTCTGCGATGCCGTCCCACCAAATCCACTCGCCGCCACCCACCGGCACAGCCAAGTAGACAGTAACGGCACGGTCGTCAAGGGTCAGGTTCTCGACGCTGCCAGCGACTTCGATGTAGCCGCCCCGGCTACGATATGCTGCCTCGACGGCCAATCCCATTTTCGACAGCCGCGCGGTCTGCAAAATTTCCTGTCCGCGCCTTTCCACTCGGCCCCCCGCCATTACGGGCGCTGTCCCCGCCGCCACGTCCCGCACCAGAAGGCCCGTGGGCGCAGCCCCCGCAGGCTCTATCGGCCTGCCGTCAATCGCCACACCAACGTCCCCAGCGCTGCCAACCAGTAGCTGCAAGCCGTCGGCTGTGGTAACACGCCCAACCGTCCGCCCGCGGCGCCCAGCTAGCTCTTTGCGGGCGTAGACCTCGCCATCCAGGACCGCGGTCTGTTCGGTCACCTCTTCCAGTCGCATCTCGGCAAATTCCCACGTGTATTCGTGCGGCGGCAGCGGCCCGAGCTCATATACGTACACGTCGAACTGCCTGATGGCCGAGCGGTTTATAGTGTGAAGCCAGTCCCGCAGCTCGGTCCACTGATTCACAGCAACGACGTGCGAAATCACCTGCTGCCTCATAGGATTGCCGGGATAATCCGTCAGGCGCGTATTTTCGTCGTAGAAAACGAAGGCAATCTGCTTCTCGCGCACCTGCGGGTTGGATGACGTGACCCGGAGTCGCACGCGCAGAAGGGAGTACTTCGTCCAGTCCTGGGGCGTGTCCCAGGTCAGCCGCAGCTTCGGGTAGTCCTCGTCGCCGCCGTCGGTGGCTATGCGGGCGGCGAGCTTCGCTTCCGCCGTCGGCCCCAAAGCAACCGTCGTGCCTCCGCGGTCAATGTTGGCCGACCACTCCCCTGCGTCGCCAATCAAATCCAACGGCGCCCCGCAAGCCCATAAACCCGTCGCTAGGAGAATCGAAATCATCGGCCTCAGCCCCCCAATTCCGGAAAGCAACTCGTAAATCAGCCTTGCGCCCCGCCTCGTGCGTCTCCCTAGGGCCTTCGCGTGGCTGCGCGCAACGCATTTCTCCTCGGCCTCGCACACACCTGCCCCAACCCCAACCTCATGGCCGCCGGCGGTACGGCAACCCAAGGGCGGGAGGCTCTACTCCTTGCCCCTGGTTAGCTTAAGCCCAGAGGCGCGCAAAGCCGGCAAGCTGTCGGATAGGCTACGCTGGCTTCGGCCGGCACAACTTCTTGCGCTAATGCCAAGGCATGCCTTATAGTCAACGATGCTTCCCATCAAGCTCCGCCAAAGGCTGGGGAGGGTTTCTGATGGCATCTGAGCGCTGCGCAAACTACGAAATCAACGCCCAAATGTGCCCCTGCACAGAGAAAAGCTGCCCCAACTGGGCCATATGCTGCCTATGCGTTGCCAACCACGTGGGCAACAAGACCTGGCCCTACACCGCCTGCATGAGGGGCGTGCGACGGCCCCAAGCTACCCTCGCCCTGTCAGGCTCGATAGAGGCCTGCATAAACCGCGAGCGCAACCTCGAAAGATGCGTTTGCACCTACGACCCCTGCCAGCGTCGCGGCGTGTGTTGCGAGTGTATCCGCAACCACTGGAGCACTGATGGAAGTGACCGGACCGCCTGCTTCCGCGCCTGACGCCCTGAGAAGCGCCCCAACCTCAAGGCGCGTGCCGGCAACTCTCGGTACAAGCTTGGCCCCTTGCTGGTGCCACATCTGAGCTAGGGCGAGCAAGGCTAAACGAGGCACTGAAGAGGACTGCAAGCCTGGGAGCGGTGCGAGTCGTCCTTGAGCGCTGGGGTAGGCACAAAGCCAGGACACCGCCTCCGCTCCCACGGGCACACATGCCGGCTCCGTCTCGGCGCCCATGTGCTCGACGCACCGCTGCCGCTCCCACAGGCACACATTAGCGTCGCCCGAGCACCTGTTTGCATGTCCATTCGCCCTCGCGCCTACTTTCGGGATAAATCACGCGCAAAGGCAAGACAAAGGCGCAGCAGGCACATTAAAATTCCTGCGCGCAGGACATTAGTCTGCTTGACAGTCACGTCGGCACATGTATAATTTACATGCTTTGCCATACCAACGTGGATTGGGGGATCAAGCAAAGTGAGCGAGGAGATATCCATGTTTTTCGGAGCAGTGACCGTAGGCGAGCGGGGCCAAATCGTCATACCGGCCGAAGCCCGACGCGCCCTAGACATTCACCCTGGTGATAAACTTTTGGTGTTCGCACATCCGGCCGGTAAGGGCCTGTTGGTCGTCAAAGTGCAAGACCTCTTGCGCTTTACCGCGACCCTGCGCGAGTATCTCCTAGCCGTCGAAAAAGAAGCCGAAGGCGGAGAAGCGGCAAACGAACAGGAGGAGTAAGCATGCGGTGCACGGAGCTGGCCGTATGCACCATGGTGATGATTTGCCTGCCGGCGGCTGGGCAAGAGCCGGCCGCGGTCGGCGCTCAGGGTGCCGGCGAGCCGCTGGTTCTGACCATAGACGACGCCGTTGCGTTGGCGCTGAGGCAAAACCGAAGCCTGCTACAGGCACAAGAGGCCGTGGCGGCTGCGCGGGCGGCTCTGGAACAGGCGCAGGCCGCCCAGGGCTGGACGCTAGGCGGCAGCGCAAGGGTTGCGGCCATGGGCCCCACGTCTTCCTTCCGCATGCGGATGCCAACGGGCGAATCCATCGAAGTCGTCCTCACTCCGAAAACCGCCTGGCAGCTCGGACTGACCGCCACGCAGCCTTTGTACCACGGCGGCAAGCTTTACCTGCAGGAAGTAATGGCTCGTCTCGGTCTGGACCGCGCCGAGCTTGAGCGGGACGCCACGGCACGGCAAGTCGTGCGAGACGTGCGCCAGCTCTTCCTCACGGCCATTCAGGCTCAGCAGCTCGAGCAGGTGGCGTCCGAGAACGTTTCCCGTGCAGCACGGCATCTCCAGGACGCACGGGCACGGGTAGAAGCCGGTGCGGCGCCGGGCTTCGACGTGGTCCGGGCAGAAGCGGATTTAGCCAACGCCAATGACGGCCTGGTGGCGGCCCGCGCAGCCGTTGACAAGACCCTCAGCGCCCTGAAAACGCTCCTGGCCCTGGACGTACTCCGGCCCGTCCGTTTACAGGCGCCCACCAGCCAGGGTTACGTGGAGGTGGATGAGGCCGAGGCCATCAAGGCTGCCCTCGCCCGCCGCCCAGAGCTGGCCGCCATAGAAAGGGCCGTGCGCATGGCCGAGACGTCGGTGCGCTTATCTCAGTCCATCTCCAAACCTACCATAGATCTCTTTGCCCAGTACCAAAAGCAATCCACGGCTGGCTTCGGCGGCCACGACTGGAACTGGACCTTGGGCGTACAGGCATCCAAACTTATCTTCGACCACGGCCTCACCCGCTCCTCAGTTGAGCAGGCTCAAGCAGACTTGCGTCGCGCTCAGGAGGTACACCGCCAAGCCCAAGAGGCAGTCGCCCTTGAGGTCTACCAGGCTTGCGTGAGCTTGCGGGAGGCCCGTGAGAAGATTGCTGCGGCCGAAAAGGGAGTGCTTCAGGCCGAGGAGGCCATGCGCATAGCTGACCTGCGCTACCAGGAGGGCGTCTCGACACCGGTGGAGGTCACCGACGCCCGGACCGCCCTGATTTCCGCCCGCGCCAATCTCGTGAACGCACGCTTCGCCTACGAGCAGGCCAAAGTCGCCCTGGAGTACGCCATCGGAATGCCGTTAGACGAATTCCTGCGGGGCGGCGCAGGGGCCGGCACAGCGCCAGAGGCAGGCCAACCGCCAGGGCCGCCTCCAGAGGCCGTCGCACCAGCACGCGGCGAGCTTCCACCGCCACCAGCAGCCGAACAGCCGCAGGCGATAGGACACCAGATTGCCCGCGAACCCTCACCAGCGGTCGGCGAAGTGGCCGAAGCTCAAGCCCTGAGGCGATATGTAACCGCTGCATCCGTCAGGTAGGAGTGGCGCGCCATGCGAAAGCTCATAGCTCTGGCAATACTCATCCTGCTAGCCGTAGCTGGTTTCCTGTTCTCAGCGACGGTGGCTGGCCGCCGCCAAGCCAAACTGAATGCTCAGCAGCAGGAAATCGTCGTGCCGGTGCGCGTGATAGAGGCATCCCTCGGCTCCGTGGAGAGCAGTTTCACGCTTGATGGCACGGTCCAGGCCATCAACGAAGTGGGCGTGTATTCGAAAGTGCCGGGGAAGGTCATGCGCCTGCGGTACGACGAGGGCGACTGGGTGGAGCAAGGAGCGCTGGTGGCCGAACTTGACCGCACGGAACTCTTGGCGCAGGAAGCTATGGCGCAGGCAGCGCTGAAGGCGGCCCAGGTGCGGGCTTCGCAGGCACGCCACGGCTACAAGCTCCAGGTGACGAGCACAGGCGTCGGCGTACAGGAAGCCGAAGCAGCCCTCAAGGCCGCCCGCGCGCGGCTGGCCCAGGCTGAAACCACCACCACCCTTACCGGGGAGGATGTGACCACGAGCGTGGCGGCGGCCGAGGAAGCGGTGAGGATGGCCCAGGCGCGCCTCGATGCTCTTCGAGCGGGCGCCCGCCCCCAAGAGCGTTCCATAGCGCGGGAGGCTGTGAACCAGGCGAAAGCTAACCTCGATACCGCCGCCAAAAATCTGGACCGCGCCCGCCGCCTTCTCGAAGCCCAAGCCATCTCCCAACAGCAATTCGACGCTGCCAAGCTGCAATACGACATAGCCCTGGCGAGCTACCAGCAGGCGCAGCAGCAGGCCGACCTGACCGAAGAGGGGCCGCGGGCGGAAGACATCCGGGCAGCGGAGGCACAACTTGAGCAGGCCAAGGCCAACCTCGCCAAGGCCAAGGCGATGCAGCTCCAGGTGGAGGTGAGGCAGCGGGACATCGAAGCCGCTCGGGAGGCCGTCCGCCAGGCCGAAGCTGCCGTACGCATGGCCCGCGCCTCCAGCATCCGCGACACCATCTCCGCCGCCGACATCAAGGCCGCCGACGCTGCCGTGGCCCAGGCTGCCGCCAACCTTCAGTATGCCCGCGCCGCCGTCGCAAACACCTATATCTATGCTCCGGCCTCCGGCTACGTGGTGCGCCGCAACATCCGCCCCGGAGAGATGGCAAGCCCGTCCTTCCCCATCCTCAACTTAGTTGACAACCGCGAGGTGAAAGTGCTCTGCGCCCTCAGCGAGGAACGACGGCGCCTGGTGAGCGTTGGTCAGGACGTCACCGTCACCGTGGACGCTCTTCCTTCAAGGGTTTTCTACGGGCGAGTGTACAACATCTCGGCAGCCGCCAAGCCTGACTCGCGCTCTTTCGAGATGGAGATACGCCTGCCCAACCCCGGCCAGCTCCTGAAGTCGGGCATGTTCGCCCGCGTGAAAGTGACCGTGCAGCGCCAGTCCAACGTGGTGGTAATCCCCTACGACGCGGTGGTCACCGCCGGCCAACAGAAGGTGGTTTTCGTGGCCGAGGGTTCCGTGGCGCGGTCGCGGCCCGTCCAGCTCGGCCTGCGCGAGGTTGACAAGGTGGCCATTCTTCAGGGCCTCGCCCCCGGCGAGCTGGTAGTCATACAGGGCCAGAATGAACTCAAAGACGGCCAGAAAGTTTCGGTCGAGCGGCTCCGGGGGGATGCTTCGTGAGCCTGGCTCGCTTCTCCGTTTACCGGCCTGTCACCGTCCTGATGGGCATGCTGGCTGTGCTCGTTCTGGGAGTCATCTCCTGGAGCCAGCTCAAGATGGACCTATTGCCGGACATAACCTTCCCGGTTATCGCCGTCGTCACAGTCTATCCCGGCGTCGGCCCTCAGGAAGTCGAAGAGTACGTCACCAAGCCCATCGAAGACCAGTGCGGCCTCGTCAAGAACCTCAAGCACCTCAGCTCCGTTTCTCAAGAAGGCGTGTCGGTGGTCCTCGAGGAGTTCGAGTGGGGCACCGACATGGACTTCGCTTCTTTCGACACCCGCGAGAAAGTTGACCAGGTGATTGACCAACTGCCCGATGACGCCCACCGTCCCTACATCGTCAAATACGACCCCAGCACAATCATGCCCGTGATGACGCTAAACGTCACGGGAATGGACGACCAGCAGGCCCTGCGCAAGTTCACCGAAGACGTTATCAAGCGCGAGTTGGAAAAGGTCAACGGCGTGGCCGCGGTGGACGTTTATGGCGGATTAGAGCGTGAAATTCAGGTATTGGTAGACCACGGGCGCCTGGCCGCTTACGGTCTCTCCGTCCAGCAAATCGAGCAAGCCATCAAGGCCGAGAACCTTAACATTCCTGGGGGACATATCGAACTGGGCCAGCGTGAGTTCACCGTCCGCACCCTAGGCGAATTCCGCCGGCCAGAAGAAATTGAGCACATTACCGTGGCCGTCAAGGACGGCATCCCCATCCGCCTGCGCGACGTCGCCACCGTCCACGATACTCACAAAGAAATCCGCCAGTATTCCCGCTTGAACACGAAACCAGCGGTGACTTTGGTGGTCCGCAAGGAGTCCGAGGCCAATGCCGTTGAGTTGGCGCGGGCCATGCGCAAGGCCGTCGCCGACCTCAACCAGCGCCTGCCGGGACAGGTGCGCGTCACCGTTAGCTGGGCCAGTGCCGACTACATCGAGCGTGCCCTGCACAACATGTACGGTGTCGCCGAGGAGGGCGCCCTTCTCGCCGTCGTCATCATTTTCTTGTTTCTCAGCTCCCTGCGCTCCACCCTTGTCATTGCCACCTCCATCCCGCTCTCCATCATGGCCACCGCTATCCTCATGCGCTTCAACGACATGACGCTCAACGTAGTCACCATGGGCGGCCTGACACTCGCCATCGGGCGCATCGTGGATGACTCCATCGTGGTCCTGGAAAACATCTTCCGCCATGTCGAGGAAGGGGAGGCTCCCGTACGGGCAGCGGTGCGGGGTGCCGGCGAGGTGGGCGTCGCCATCATCGCCGCCACGCTGACCACCGTGTGCGTTTTCTTTCCCATCGCGCTGGTGGGCGGCCTGGTGGGGGAAATATTTACGCCCATGTCCATCACCGTGACGGTGGCACTGATGTCCTCGCTGGCCGTGGCCCTAACCGTCATACCCATGGTTTCAGCCCGACTGTTGCGGCCCTCGGGCGAGCGGCGACCCTCCCACCCGCTCCTTCGGCCGGTAGACCAAGCCTTGCAGGCATGGGAGCGAGCCTACCGCCGCCTCGAACACGCCTACGGCACCGCGATTGCTTGGTGCCTGCGCAACCGTGCCCTTGTTTTGGGCCTGGCCGGCGGCATATTCCTCTTCAGCCTCTCCCTTACCCGGATCGTCGGTGCCGAGTTCTTCCCTCACACCGACCGCGGCGAGTTCACCCTCTCCCTACGCATGCCGGTGGGATCGAATGTCGAGCAGACCAACCAGGCGGCCCTGTTCATTGAGCGCACCATGGTGGCCGTGCCGGAAATCGAACTCGTGACCTCTACGGTCGGTGAGTCGGCCGGTGGCATGAGTACCACTAGTGTGAGAGAGGCCTCCTTCCAAGTGCGCCTCAAACCCCGCCGCCAACGCATTCGCAGCACTGACGATGTTATTAAGGAGCTGCGCGACAAGTTTTCCAAACTCCCAGGGGCCGAAATATCCTTCCAGACAGGGATTTCCCGTAGCGGCGAGGCCCCGATTATCATCACCATCTACGGAGACGAGCTCGAGGAGCTGGCGCGCATCGGCAGCGAAGCGTTGGAGAAGCTCAAGAAAATCCCCGGCTTCGTGGACTTGCGACTGAACTGGCAGCGCGGCGCTCCGGAATACCAGGTCGTCATAGACCGCGAGAAGGCCGGCGCCTATGGGCTTACTACCTTCCAAATAGCAGGCGCCATCCGCTCGCTCGTCAAGGGCGAAAAAGTCACCGAATACCGCGAGCGCGGAAAGGAGTACGACCTAACCGTACGTTTGCCGGAGGCCAGCCGACGCGACATCGGACAGCTCAAGGACCTGATGCTGCCGGTGCAGGGGCAGGGCGGGACCACTATGGTGCCGCTGAGCCAGGTGGCTCAGATTATCGAGACCCTCGGGCCGACCCAGATAAGCCGCTACGAGCGCCGCCGGTCCATCGAGATTCAAGGCGACAAGGTTCCGGAGCGGCCCCTGGGCACTCTTATGCAGGAAGCTGATGCCGTCCTGAGGTCAATCCGCATGCCCGAGGGCTATAGCTTTGAGTTCCGGGGCGAGGAGAAGAACCGCCGTGAGAGCTTTCAGGGCCTGAGCATCTCGCTGGCAATGGGCATTTTGCTCATCTACATAATTCTCGCCTCGCAATTTGAATCCATAATCCAGCCCTTCATCATCATGCTGGCCATCCCGCTGGAGGTCGTCGGCGCCTTTGGGGCCATGCTGCTGACCCGTACGCCGCTGTCCATCATGGTGTTCCTCGGAATTCTTCTGCTGACCGGCATCGTGGTCTCCAACTCGATTCTTCTCGTTCACGTGGTGAACATGCTGCGAGCCGAAGGCGTGCCCACGCGTGAGGCACTGATACGAGGCGGTCGCATCCGCCTGCGGCCCATTCTCATGACCGCCCTGGCCACTTTCTTTGCCATGATCCCGATGGCCTTGGCGCTCCGTGAGGGTTCCGACATGTGGCGCCCCCTGGGCATTACGGTCCTGGGCGGCCTTTTTTCATCCACGCTGCTCACACTGCTGGTGGTGCCTGTAGCGTATAGCCTAGTGGAAGACGTCGCTCGCAGGCTGGGCTTTTCCAGTGCCACCGCCCTGCATGTCGCCACCGGTGAGGAATCCGACCCGCCTTCAGGTACTGGCGATGCCCCGCAGGGTCATGACCGCCCCGCCGGCGAGTAGCATGCTCAAGCCCCGCGCCTTTGTTCCAGCCCGCCAGTAGCTACACGCTGGGGCCTTCCCTGTAGAAGCTTTGCGCCGTATACTGAAGGCGCCGCGGTAGTCCTCATGGTCAAGGGACAACGGCACCAGCCGCCAGGGTGGGTTTTTAGGCGCCAGTGGCCGCTTGGCAGGGAGGCACAGTTCAAAATTGCCTGAAACGAGAGCCGCAGCGGTAAAGGAAGTCCTCATTGCGCAGCGGGTGCTGCCGGTGCTGCGCCTGAGCACTGCGCCCGTGCCCGCCGAGGTGGTGGAGATTCTGGCCGAGGAGGGCTTCTCGTGCCTGGAGATTGCGCTCACCACGCCCAAAGTCTTCTCTAGCCTGCGCGCGTTGGTGGAGCGCTATGGCGAGAAGCTAATCATAGGGGCGGGCAGCGCCGTGAATGCAGAAATGGCCCGGCTGGCGGTGCGGGCAGGGGCTCGCTTTGTTGCTTGCCATGCCTTGTGTACGCCCATGGTCGAGGCCTGTCGCCAGCAGGACGTCCTCCCAATCCCCGGCATCATGACCGCCACGGAGGCTCTCCAGGCATGGCACCTGGGCGCGGACCTGGTGAAGGTCTTCCCAGCCCACCTGATGGGGCCGAGCTACCTGGAGGAGCTACGCCGACCGCTGCCCTGGCAGAAGTACGTGGCCACGGGCGGCATCACCGCCGAGAACGCCGCAAGCTTCCTCGCCGCCGGTGCGGTGGCCGTGGCCGTGGGCCACTGGTTGGTGAAAGACGAAGATGTCTGGACAGGCGACTGGGCTGGGGTGCGCAGCCGCGCCAGGGAACTTAAGGCCGCCGTCGCTGTCTAATCGGAGCACATGGGTATGTCGCGCAAAGCAGCCTACACCGCAGCCAGCCTCTCTCTTCTGCTCGGAGCTTGCGCCTCGACTGCTTCGGGCAACTCCTCTGGCCTGACCATAAACGGCAGGGAAGTGAGTTGCCCAGGCCGGGCCGTACGGGTTGAGGCCGACGGCACGGTCTATCTGCGCCAAGATGCTCTCCTGGCCGCTGCCGGCGTTGAGGCCTCGGGCAACGGCCGCGTGCTCACGTGGTTTGGGGCCGTGGTGAGCTACCGGCCCGGCACGTCGAAGTTTTCATGCGGGCCGGGCAACGAGAAAGACGCAGGCGCGGCCCCAATATGCGCGAACGGCGTGACGTGGCTGCCAGCACGGATGCTGGCCGAGGGCTTCGGATGGCGAGTAGACGTGGCGGGCAAGGACGTCAGCCTTTGGGCACCAGCCGGTGCGGTGACCTCGGTGCGCCAGGGTCTCCACCCCGACCGCGTCCGGATGGTCATTGACCTCACCGCGCCCACGCCCTACCGCCTCGTCCGAGGCGACGAACAGGTTTGCGTCCTTTTGCCCCCACCCTCAGGACTACAAGCTACTGCCGGCCAGCTCCGCCTGCTGGAGTTTGACAGCGACCTGGTACCCCGTGTGGCGGAGCAGATAGAAGCAGATGGCTGGATAAACCTGACCATCCCTCACACCGCCGTGGAAAGGGTGGACGTGTTCACCATCGGCAACCCGCCGCGAATCGTCCTAGACTTTTTTCCGAAGCTTCCAGGTTCACCAGCGGGTGGCAGCGAAGGTTTTCCACCAGCCAAGGTGGGCCGGCCGCAATCTTCGGCACCTGATTCCCAGCCCGCCGGACGCAAACCACCGGCCCCAGGGAATGGCTCATCCGCGCAACCCGCCAGCCCCAGACAACAAGGCGAGCCGCCCCCAATGCCCGTCCTGCCGGATGGTGCCTGGAGCACCCTCAGTTGGCCCACGGGCGCCGGCCCAACCCTCGTTCACGTCATGGCCTTCCACCCGGTGCGGGGCCGATTTGAGATTCGGCCTGCCCTGGCAGGCGAATCGGTCACAGAGCGGACCTCGGTGGCCCGCATAGCCAGCGCTCATGGAGCCGTGGCCGCCGTGAACGGTGGCTTCTTCTGTCCGCAAGCTGGTGCACCGCTGGGCATGCTCGTCATAGACGGCGAATGGATACGCCTTCCGCTGCCCCAGAGGCCCGTGCTTGCCGTCATGCGCGACGGCCGATGCGAAATCGCCCGCGTTGAGGTTCAAGCCCGAGCCAACTTTTCCGGCCTGGGTTTCTTGGTCATCACAGGCCTCAACGAGAACGAGACGAGGCGCGACGGCTTGGTTGTTTACACGCGCCGGTTCGGGGCGAAGATAGCAGGCGTTCCGGGCCGGACCAGGCTGCTGGTATCGGGGCGCGGCCGCGTCATCTTCAAAGAAACCGAAGGCCGCGAAGTGCCCATCCCACCCGACGGCATGGTGCTCTCGGGCACGGGCACCAAGGCAGAGGCTTTGGCGAAGGTGCCGCTGGGGTGCGAAGTACAGGTGACCTTCCGGACGCGGCCGGAGTGGCCGGAGCTTCTTCATGCGGTGGGCGGTGGCCCGCTGCTCGTCTCAGGCGGCCGCGTGATCCTTGACCCAGGACGAGAAGGATTCCGCGCCGATGTCACAGCTGGCAGGCACGCTCGCACCGCCATCGGCTTGAAAGCCGACGGACGTGTGGTCCTGATAGCGGCAGAAGGCGGAAGGGGTGGGCGGGGACCTGGCTTGACCCTCACGGAACTCGCCAATCTCATGCTGCAGCTTGGCTGCAAGGCCGCCATGAACCTCGACGGCGGCGGCTCGACTACCTTGGTGGTCCAGGGCGAGGTCGTGAATGCCTGCGCCGACGGCTTCCCCAGGGCCGTTAGCAATGCCCTAGTTGTTATCCCCCGCCGCCCGAACGGCAACGGCAAGGGATAGCCGAGGGGCAAGGCTCCTTTGCCAGTCCGGCAACGCTTTTCCCAAGCCCCAGCCGCCCAGCTTAGCCCTCCCGCGCGCGAAAGCGGCGCGCCCAGTCTGGCCGGATGCTCTGGCGTTCGCGGGCCACGGCTAGGGCGCCGGCAGGCACGTCCCGAGTGATGACAGATCCAGCCGCCACGTATGCCCCCTCGCCAATAGTCACCGGCGCCACGAGAACCGCATCGCTGCCAACAAAAGCGCCCGATCCGACTACCGTGGGATGCTTGCGCTTGCCGTCATAGTTGCAGGTGATGGCACCGGCACCGATGTTGACATCCTCACCGAGCGTGGCGTCGCCCAGGTAGGAAAAGTGCAGGCATCTGCTGCGGGCGCCGATGGTGGTCCGCACCACCTCAGCGTAGCTGCCGACGCGGACAGCCTCCGCCAGGCGGCTGTGGTCGCGGATGTGACAGTAGGGGCCAAGGCTGCAGCCGGCAGCAACTTCGCTATCGCGGATGACGGCGCCCACCTGAACTGCACAGCCGTCACCAAGAAGGCTATTTTCAATGAAGGCATTGGGGCCGATACTACAACGGGCGCCTATACAGGAGCGGCCCAGGATGTGCACGCCAGGATACAAGACGGTATCGCGGCCGATGGAAACGTCGGCATCTACAAAGGTGGACGCGGGGTCGAGGAGGCTGACGCCGTCACGCATCAGCCGCTCCCGCACGCGCTGCCGAGCCACGGCTTCCGCTTCGGCCAACTGGAGGCGGTCATTGACGCCAAGGACCTCGGTGGGGTCGTCGGTGGGGACGGCGACGACCTGCTGGCCGTCGCGCACGAGGATGCCTATCACGTCCGTGAGATAAAGCTCCCCCTTCACGCTAGAAGGCTTGATATGTCTAAGTGCGGCGAACAGCAAGGGGGCCTCAAAGACGTAAACGCCAGTGTTGATTTCCCGAATGACACGAACGTCGTCGGAGGCCTCCTTTTCCTCGACGATTTGCAGAAAGCTACCGTCAGCCTGGCGGACGATGCGGCCATAGCCCGTGGGGTCGTCATAGAAAGCCGTCAGGACCGTTGCGGCGGCCCTGCTCGCGCGATGAGCGTCCAGCAACCGCAGAAAGCTCTCAGCGCGAAGAAGAGGCACGTCGGCGTAGGTGACGATAACGTCGCCGTGGAAGTCCTTGAGCAGCGGCTCGGCACAGAGCACGGCGTGGCCGGTGCCCATAGGTGGGTCCTGGACAGCCACTTCCACATGGTAAGGGGATAAGGCCGCGACAACCTGCTCACGCCGTGCCCCGACTACCACCACCACTCGCTCCACACCGGCTACCGCAAGCTGGTCAAGCACGTGAAACAACATGGGCCGTCCGCACACCGCAATGAGGGGCTTGGCCAAATCGGACTTCATCCTGGTGCCTTCGCCGGCGGCCAGTACTATGGCGGCCACGGGTCTCATCCCACATCACCTGGCGCAAGAATAACCTCTCTTGCGCCCCACTGCCAGTGGAAAGACACCCCTAAGGCGGCGTCAAAATGGCCCGAAGCTCTATGGCAAGAAGCTGAAGGGGTCGGCAGAGGCCCTGGCGGCCAGGGGGAGAAGGTCTTCGGGCCTTGTGTTGGCTATCAGGATTGTGGCCATACCCTGGCGGATAGTTACAACGACCGCTCCCTCCGCTGAGGTGCCAAGGAAGGCCTCCCGGCCACTGTAGATTACCCGCTGCATGTCGGTCAGGGGCACGGCGGCCGCTGGGACGGAGATAAGGCTCACCGGCAGTCGGCCCGCTGTACAAACGCGGTGAATGGCGAAGGCTCCGTTGAGCTTCTCAATGGCCCGCCAGCGGACCACAAGCGGCGGATAGCCCACGGACGTGCCCACGGCCTGCAGCGCCGTCGGGAGTCGTTCAACGATGCCGGCGGCCCGCAACGCCTGGGCGTGAGCCGCTAGGAACTGGTCGGTGACGCCTGCGGGACGATTGACGTAAAAGCTAAAAAGGAGCGCCGCAAAAATGAGGACGGCACCGACGGCCACAATGGCCGGCAGGCGAGCTGGTTGGCCGCTGACGGAGCGGGTCAGGGCGGTCTGTGCACCATCGGCCCGGTCAAGTTCAGCCAACACCCGCTGCCACAGTCCAGGCGGGGGCGACGCCTTAGCCGACTCCCCACCGCGCTCCAAGAGCGTCTTGGCGGCGAGCATATGCCCCACCTCGGCGGCACACTCGCGGCAGAGCACAACGTGACTCGCCACACGCCGCCGCTCCTCTGCGGGCGCCTCGCCGTCCACCCAGGCCGCCAGTCTTGGGTCGCCGCCTTCGCACCTGTCACTCATCAGCGCCACCTCGCAGCAGGCCGCGCTCCCGGGCGTAGTCTATCAGTTGTGCCCGCAGCAACCGCCGCGCCCGGAAAAGACGCGACCGAACCGTGCCAATGGGGATGCCCAGCGCATCGGCTATCTCCTGATATTGCATGCCGTAAATGTCGGACATGATTGCCACCATGCGGAATTCCTCAGGCAAGGCCGCAAGAGCTCGATCAACTTCCTCGTCATTGAAGTGGGAGAAGGTCTCCTCCTCAGGCCCTGGGGCCGTTTCGGCAGCCCGTAGGGTCTCCCGACCCGTCGAGTCCGTGAGCGTCTCCCACCCAACCGTCTCGGGCCGCCTTTGACGGTGCCGGAAACGCGACACGTGAGTGTTGGCCACTATGCGCAGCATCCAGGCGCGAAAGTTGGTCCCCGGCTCGAACTGATGAAACCCCAAGTAGGCACGCACCATGGACTCCTGAGTCAAGTCAGCGGCCTCGTCGCGATTGCCGGTCAGCCTGCACGCCGCACGAAAAATATCCACGTAATACCGTCGCGCCAAGGCCTCGAACTCTCGGCGCCTCCGCCGGGCCTCGTCGTCAAGTTGTCCGGGCAGCCGCCGCAGCACCATTGACCACCTTGCAGCCGGCTGCCATACACGACCTCATCAACGCCCGACAGCCGGTCAGCGGTTCCCACCCAAGCCCACCCCCGCCACTTGCAAAGCCCATCCCCGCGAGCACTACTCTTTTATAGTACCACCTTAGCCCTTTGCGCACTCGCGCACGCAACCACACCGTCCCGTAACACGGCTCCACAAGGGGGCGGAATACCGATGAGCACATAGAAAAAGGGCCGCCCGCAAGCCCCTCTGCCATGCTCGAGAAGAAGGCCTCCCCCCTGGCTGCTCACAAGCCTTGCCCATTCACCTCCAACTGGTGCAAGCGCATCATGTTAGTAGTCCCAGCCACGCCCACCGGCGCCCCCGACGTCACCACTATAGTATCGCCAGCCGCCGCAAACCTTTTCTCGCGGCACATGCGCTCGACAAGTCCGAACATTTCCTCCGTATCGGCGGCGTGCTCGATAACCATCGGCCTGACGCCCCAATACAGTGTGCAGCGCCGCGCCGTCGAAACGTCCGGCGTCGCCGCCACGACCGGCACCCTGCTCCTGCACTTGCTAATCAGCCGGGCCGTCCATCCCGACTGCGTGAAAGCCACTATCAGCCGCGCCTGAGTGATTTCGGCAGTCTGGGCGGCTGCCCGTGCAACCGCATCTGAATAGGTCAACCGCTCGCCCCCCTCCGCCACCTGCACCTGCAAATGCGGCTGCTGCGCTTGATATTGTTCAACCTCGCGCACTATGCTCTCCATCATCCGCACACTTTCGACCGGATAGCGTCCCGCCGAGGTCTCACCCGAGAGCATCACCGCATCGGTCCCGTCCAGGATTGCATTGGCGACATCAGCTACCTCAGCTCGCGTAGGCCGTGGGCGCTCCCGCATCGAATCCAGCATCTGCGTCGCCGTTATTACGGGCACGCGGAAGGCCATACACCTGGAGATGATTCTTTTCTGCACCAAGGGCACCCGTTCCGGTGCCATCTCAACCCCCAGGTCGCCTCGCGCCACCATAACTGCATCGGACGCTCGGATGATGTCATCCAGCTCAGAAAGGGCTTCGGGCTTTTCGAGCTTTGCTATGACGCCAGCCCGACCGCCCATCTGCTGAATGAGTCTGCGAAGTTCGCCCACATCCGCAGCACGGCGCACGAAGCTCAAGGCCACGTAGTCCACGCCCAAGCTGAGGGCGAACTCCAGGTCCTCGCGGTCTTTTTCGGTGAGCGTCGGGGCGGACACGGCAATGCCAGGCAGGTTCATACCCTTGTGCTCGTAAAGCTCGCCGCCGGTCACGACCCGACATCGCACCCGTTTCCCCTCAACCGAGAGCACCTTCAGCTCCAGCAGGCCGTCGTCGAGGAGGATCCGCGTCCCTGGCTGAACGTCTTGTGGCAGCAGGTCGTAGTCACTCGGTATAAGTCCCGGCCCGCCCTCGACCGGTTCGGCAACCACGTCAATCTCCTCACCCTCAGTCAGCGTCACCTTCCCACCCGCTATTTTGCCAACTCTTATCCTCGGCCCCTGAAGGTCGGCAATGATGCCCAGCGGCACGCCCCGCTCGGCCTCCAATTCCCGCAGTCGCTGTACGGCCTCGGCATGCCACTGCGGACTGCCATGGGAGAAGTTTAGCCGCGCCACGTCCATGCCGGCGTCGAGCATAGCCCTCAGCACCGACGGGTCCTCGCTCGCCGGGCCTACGGTGCAGACTATCTTCGCTTGCGTTGGCCTATTAAGCATGGCTCGATAGCCCCCTGGGTGACAGCTTATACCACGGCGCGCTTCGCGACAAAGCCCTTGACCGCGCGTCGCGGCCCTGCCAGGATTATGTGCCGCTGCAGGCAGCTTCGGGGGAGCCATGGGTGGCCTGCCCTACAAGCCGTGCCGCCCACCCACACGGGGCGTCTCATGCCGCAGGTCGGCAAAGCAAAGGTCGGGTGACTATTGGCATGGCCGCCAACCACGCCTCGTCTAGAAAGCCCTGGACCAGCAGGGCCGTCCTTTTCGTCGCGGCTGCGGTGCTGGTAATTGCTGCCGGATGGGCCTTGCGCGCCTTGGCGACCAACCCAGCCCGCTACAACCGTGCCACCGCAGCCGTAGGCATGGAGGAATTGCTGGGCCGCTACGAGTGGCTTGGCTATCGTCTGGACAAGTGGCAGCACAGCGCGGTCGCCACGGTCGCCCCTCCACGGTTCCGCGACCTCGGCGCCTATCCCGTGGGGAACGGCCAGGCCTTTGGCATCCTCGGCCCCCATTGGCCCCTGGCAACTATCACAAACCTCATCGGCCCGAGCTACCAGAAGAGACAGGGCTTTTTCGGCAGCCTCACGCCGTGGCTGATGGTGGCCAACAAGCCCGCTGACTGTCCCGAGCAGTCCATCCAATGGCTCGCGGACGCTCCGGTAGTGGTTTGCACGCAAAACATGCCCGGCGGCCTAAGTCTGACCACGTATACCTTCGCGGTCCCAGGAGCGCCTGTCCTTGGCATTGTCGCCGCCGTAGTCAACAGCAGCTCACACACCTTTCGCGACGTTGCCTTGATGCTCTCCACAACCATGGCGTCCGGTGAACTGGTGAAGGACCGGCTGGTTTTCGACCGCGGCGGGTCACGGATGACGATAGGCGTTCTGGGCGGGCGGCCCTCCGGCCTCGTCGAGGCCCAGCCCCCGATGCCAGAGCGGATTGACAGAAAGGTCAACCCCTTCTCGGCAGGCGGCGGCCTGGCCATCCGCTTTCCGCTGGGCACCTTCGGTCCGGGCCAGTCGGTCGCCAAGCTCGGCTACATCCTCTTCTCGAAGTCAGCGGCTGAGGAAGAACAATGGCTCCAGCGCTTATGCCAGGAGGGTTTCACGGTCCTAGAAAGCACTCGCTCTGCCTGGCAGAACCACACCGGCGCCCTGGCCACGGTCGCCACAGACAGCGCACGGCTGGATCAGTTCTTTAAGGCAGCCTTGTATGTGGTGCTTTCCCAGCAGGCGGCCGGTGGTTGGGCTGGCCAGGAGTGGAACAAAACGGCGAGCCAAGCGGGAGGCTTCGTTGGGCTGCCCCAGCAGGTCGGGGGCGGCTTTTCCCCCATGCACGGCTACACCTACCTGTGGGTGCGCGACAGCAACGGCCCCGTGCGCTTCCTTTGCGCCGTCGGCGACCTGCAGGCGGTGGCCGCCCATCTTGAATATCACTTCCGTGCCTGCGCCCAGGAAAAGCGTGTCGGTAACAACATGCCCCTGGACCTTCCTCTGTCGCAGTCCGTCGTCCAGCCCGACTGGGACAAGGTAGCGGTGGAGCCGGCTGAAGTGCCAAGCTTCGTAATCCTGCAGCATTTCTGGTACTACCGCTCCAGCGGCGACCTTACGCTGATAAGGTGGCACTGGCCGATGCTTCGCCGATGCCTTTTGGGCCAGGAAATAGACGCCCGCGGCGCCCTGCCCTTTCACGGCGACGAGACCTACCGCTTCCCAGGCTACGAGCTTTTCCGGGCGGGCGAGGATATCAGCGACTGGGTCTGCCTGGAAACCATGTCCGCTGACTCAGCCTTTGAGTATGTGGCAGCCGCTGAAGCCATGGCAGAGCTTGCCTCAGCGCTGGGCAAGTCCGCCGAGGCCGCTGACTACCGCGGCCGCGCCGCCCGAATACGCCAGGCCACCGAGCGGCTGTATTGGCAGACCGACAAGGGCTTCTATGCTCCCGCCCTTTCCGACTTCGCGGAGCAGGTCCACCGCTATCCCTTCGCCAGCATCAACCTCAACCCGCTGTGGGTTGGCTATGGTCGTCCGGAAGACCCCCGTCAGGCGGCAAATGTGCTCGCTACAATAAAGCACCTGGCTCGCCCTGGCGGTCTGGTCAAATCCACTCCAGGATGCGGCTACTACGTGGGCATGCTGCCTGGCTACCTGCTATACAACTTGGCCGAGCTGAGACACCCAGCCACCGCCCAGGCCCTCGAGGGCCTGCTCAACAGCGCCGAGCCGAGCGGCGGATACGCCGAGATGAATACGCCCGAGGACCGGCCGGCCGATAGGGTCTGGGGGATGCACCGCGCCCGCCCATGGGAGACGGGCATCAACGCCGAAGCCGTCCTGCATGCGCTTACGGGCTATCAGCCTAACGCGGCGTCGCAGCACGCATACCTGCGACCCCTTCTTCTCGGCGGCCCACGCCTGTCGGTGAAGGGGCTTCCCCTGGGCGCCAGCGCCCTCGACCTAGACGTGTCCGAGAGCAAGGGCGTCCGCCACTATATTATCCGCGCATCGGGGGCCGTCCCCAACCGTGCCACCGTGGACCTGGCCGTCGTGGCCTGGGGAAGCGGTCTTCATGTGCGAAGCGTGCAGGTGCGCAACAACGCTCCCGTACGCGTCGAGCGGGGGCCCTCCTGGCCCTGGGCGGAGGAGATAGTGCTCAGGAACATGCCCGTGGATGCCGAAAACGCAATCAGAGTGACGGTGGGCTACCTCCCATCCTCCCACCGACCTCCCTGGTTCTCCGCGCAACCCTTCCGTTACGGCGCTGCCAGCCCACCGCCACACGGCACCTCAGCAGTAGTCATCACGGGCAGCGCGCAGCAGTTCAGGGCGGTGGCGGCCAAGACTCCCAGAGCCTGGCCCATGGACACCAAAATCCCCTGGCCGGCGGAGTATCTACGCAGCGTCCTGCTGACCGGCGGACGCCCCTCGGTGCCGATGGTGGTCCTCGACGTTGACAGATACCCGGGGGCCTTTAAGCGGCCGGACTTCTGGACGACAGGGCCAGGGGCGAAAGCGCTGAAAGACTTCCAGGCCGCCGGCGGCAAAATACAGCGCGTTGCGAAGCCAAGCCCGCCGCCCCGCTCGCGCCTCGGCTTCGCCGGCACGTCAGACTAACTCCGCCAACCCAGACGCTACGCCCGAGTGGGCAAGCAGGTATGCTCCGAGCCACGCAGAACCCATCTGCTCACCTGTGCTAAGGAGGGTAAGCGATGAGCAGATTCATGCCCCAGCTTGCGCGTTTCATTGACTTCCGCGACGCCGAGGCCTGCGCCCGCGTCCGCGCAATCCGCAAAGAGGACATCACCAAGCACCCCAACCTCGATTTCCACATCCGCGTCATAGAAGACGTGGCCGAGTTTTACGGGGCCTTCGCCGTGGACATCGTCAGCCGCATCGTCAAGGCCGCCGAAGAGGGCCGCAAGTGCGTGCTCATCCTGCCCGTCGGCCCCGTGCCCCAGTATGCGATTGCTGCCCGCATGATCAACACCCTCGGCATCTGCTGCAAGCACCTGATTACCTTCAACATGGACGAGTACGCCGACGAGAACGGCCAAACGGCCCCACCGGACTGGGAAGGTTCTTTCGCGACGGCCATGTGGCAGAATTTCTTCGGACGCATCCGTGAAGACTTGCGCCCACTCGAGGAAAACATCCACTTCCCCAACACCGAGAACATCAACCGCTATTCGGACATGATAATGGAAGCCACCGAGGGCTGCGGCGCCGACTGCTGCTACGGCGGCATTGGCTGGTGCGGCCACATCGCCTTCTGGGAATCCCATCTCGGTCACAACTACGCCTCCGACGATGAATGGCGACAGGCCAAGGCGGCAATCGTGGAGCTGCACCCGATGACCATCATGCAGAACGCTCTCCATAGCTTTGGGGGGGACTGGTCCTGGGTGCCCCCGAAGGCTGCCACCATTGGCCCTTACGACATCGTCAACGCTCAGTACCGTAGCTTCTGGCTCGACGGCGTGTGTGGGCCAGCCACCACGATGTCTTGGCAGCGCTTCATCGCCCGCCTCGTCGCCCATGGCCCCGTCACGCGCTTTGTACCAGGCAGCGTCCTGCAGACCCTTCCTGGAGACTACACCATCCTCGGAGTCGTCGCAGAGGACGTCAAAATAGAAATGGCCTGAGCGCCTAAGCCGTGCGACAGGTTGCACCCCGCCCTGTATGGGCGGGGTGCCTTCTTCAAGTCGAGCAAGTCACGTCAGGGGCGCACGCGGGATCTAAGGGCCAGCGCCCCTGCAAAGGCTGCCGTTGCCAGCGTTGAGGCCGTGACCGTCGGCACAATGCCCGCTATGGGCACGATCAAAGCTGGGACGGTAAGGGCCGCCAGGACGCCGCCCAGCAAGTCCGCAGCGTAAACCGCGCCAATCCGCCCTTGTCCTGCGTGCCGAGCCGCATCTACGACCGACGGAAAAACCGCCCCCACGGCTGCTCCGGAAAGTAGTGCCAGCAGCGTAAACCCCAACCAGCCCACCACAAAGCCTCCCACCGCCACCACCACAATCAACGCCCCACTAAGAACCATTGCCGCCCCACCCAAAGCAAGCCCCCATGCCACTTTCAGCCCTCGCGCTTCCACATACCATGCTGCCAGCGCCACGCCCAACATGAAGGCCCCTACCAGAACTCCAACCAGTCCATAGACGTACCCGTGGCGCGTCTGCAGGAGCATGAGGAGAGCTGTTTCATGGGCCATGCCGGTCATCCCAACGGAGAACATAAGGGCCAGGGCGCCGCTCGACCCTGGCTGCCTAACGGCCATGCTGGCCAATCCGAGAAAAGCGGGCAAGGTGAGCACCAAGGCCAGCATCGCGGCAACCAACCCAGCCAACCGCAGCAGGGGCATGAGGGCCGCCGCTGCCGTAGGCGTGACTTGCGCAAGCCAGTAAACCGTTCCCAACAGCGCCCCAATGGGTCGCAGGTCACTGTTGTCGGCCGGTTGAAGTCCGGCAAGCATCTCCCGCGCCTGGGCAAGGTTTTGCTCGTTCATCCAGTCCCAGGCGTAGGCTTGCAGGTAAGGAGCGTCTACTCCCCGCTGCGATAGCCGTGCGGTGAGCGCCTCTGGGTCCCGCAGCAGAGCCGCTTCACGGCTAGCCGCGGCTGCCACAACAAGCTCCTCTCCAGCCAAATACACGATGTCCTGCCGCGACAAACCCCAACTGGTCGCTGCTACGACCGTGGCATCCAGCATCTCCATAACCCTGCTGCGGTAAACCTGGCTGTACGGCAGGGAATAGGCCACCACACCCTTCGGCGCCAACGCTTCGCGGCACTGCGCAAACCACTCCCGTGTAAAGAAGCGGTTCAGCAGGGCAGTGGTGGGCGCAGGAAGGGCCACGACAATGGCGTCATATCCGCGATTGCCAGCTCTCAAGAAGAGGCGTGGGTCCATGGCCATGGCGTGGACGCGCGGGTCGGCCAAAGCCTTCTGGTCGGCCCCAGACGCCCACTTCTTCCCCAGAGCCAAAAACACGGGGTCGAATTCCAGGTAGTCCACCCGGTCTGGTTTGTGCTTGAGGGCCTCAGCCAACCCACCGCTGACACCGCCGCCCACCAGAAGCACCCTCCTTGGCTCTGGCACCTGGATAAGAGCAAAGTTGACGAGGACTTCCATGCGCGGGGTAGGAGGCGATTCGCCCGAGGGGATGCCGTTCTCAAAAAAATACGCTCCGCCGCCTGCCTGTCTGGCAACGGTCACCAGGCCATAAATTGAAGCCCTTTCTTCAAGCACCGTCTGCTGGGGCCAGCGCCAACGGCGAGATGCCGATGACGGGGCGGACAGAACTGCTAAAAGCAGCACCGCGCCGGCGGCTGTGCGGCTAGCCGCCCATTGCCGAGGCTGCGGCAGAAGGGCATACCCCGCCGCTGCGTACAAAGGCCCGCAGACAGCGGCCACCAACATGGCGTCCACGAAGGTAGTCACTGCCAGGGCCAAAATCACTCCCCCGGCAAGGTGGCCCAGGGCATCCAGGGCATAGGCAACCCCGGCCCACCGCCGGCCGAGCAGTCGTGCGCCAGTCACGAACTGCGCCCCGCACAGCATCCCTGCCGGAAATATCCCCACCACCGCCAGAAAAAGAATGTGTCCAAGCCCCAAGGCCTCGCCAGGCTGCACGGCCACCAGCCGAGCGAAGAAGTAGGCCAGCTTGCTCTCCGAGGGAAAGAAGCCCGCGATGGCGTTGGGAACGGTAAACAGCACCGGCCTGGCCGCCCGCAGGGCCAGCACCCCGAAGCCCAAGGCAGGCGCCCCCAGCCAGGCCAGCCGCCAGCCTCTCCGCGCGAGGGCTATTGGATTAGGCGCGCCACGGTCAGCCCACCAACTGCCCACCGCCGCCCCAGCCAGCCATACCGCCAGCACCAGACCAATGACCAGCTCTGTCCCAGTCGCCACCACCAAAAGCTCGCGGAACAACACCACCTGCGCCAGCCCGGCCGCAAGCCCCGTCACAAGCAAATAAGCCTTCGCTGCTACTCGGCTAACCATCTGCCTAATCCGCCAGCCTTGGCGTGCCAGCCCTCTTATCGTTCACCAAGGCCCGAAAAAGTCTGCCTGCCCTGCCAAGAGGCAGCGTGAACTCCAGCCCAACTGTGCGGTGTCCACAACGCATAGCCGCGCTCCCCCGCCCCTCGACCCATCCCGACCACGCCATCAGACTGCCAGTAAAGGGTAAGGGGCTGCGCCCTTGGGTTCAAGAGCGCAGCCCCCTCGAATTCGGAAAATGGTGGACGGGAGGGGATTCGAACCCCCGACCTCCGCCGTGCGAAGGCGGCGCTCTCCCAACTGAGCTACCCGCCCATTCCAACCCGCAGTCTACCGGCCCTCGGTCACTACGTCAACGCCCTCCCACGCCCCATCCCCACCACACCCCAGGCGCTCCGGAAGCCCTTTGAGGCACCCCCTCCTAGCCGCCCCACTTCATCTAATCTCCAGCTTCGCCACGTCCACCTGCGGCGGTGGATAATCCGGCCCCATTTCCGTCAGCGTCCGCGTAAGAACGTCAGCCACCACGAGGTTGCGGTACCACTTATGGTTGGCGGGCACAACATACCAAGGTGCCCACGGCGTGCTGCACAGGCTCAGCGCGTCCTCATAAGCCGCCATGTACTCATCCCACCGCTCTCGCTCACGCAAGTCCTCGGGGTTGAACTTCCACTGCTTGGTTGGGTCGGCCAGGCGCTCTTTAAGTCTTCGCCGCTGCTCATCTTTCGATATATGCAAGAACAATTTCACCACGCGCGTGCCACTGTCGGCCAGAAGCTTCTCGAAGGCATTGATATGCTCGTAGCGGCGCCGCCAAACATCCTGGGACACAAGCCCCTTAACCCTTACCACCAGTACGTCCTCGTAATGAGAGCGGTTGAATACGGCGATGTGACCTTTGGCAGGAGTGCACCGATGGACGCGCCAGAGAAAGTCATGGGCCAGCTCGTCGCTCGTTGGAACCTTGAAACACACCACCTGGCAAGACTGCGGATTCAGCCCTGACATGACATGCCTGATGGTGCCATCTTTGCCTGCGGTGTCCATGCCTTGGAGGACTACCAGCAGCGCCTGCTTGCCCTCGGCGTAAAGCTTCTCCTGCAGCTCAGCCATCGCCCGCAGGTCGGTCTGCAGCTTTTCCTTTACCGCTGGGTCATCCTTGGACACGTATTCGCCATGGTAGTCAGGGTCGAAGCGGCTGAGACTGACTGGCTGGCCAGGGGCTATCATAAATGGGCGTACCATTAGCTTCACCCAGGACGCTCCGCCGGCCTGCTCCTCCCTCATCCACCCCTGATGAACCACTCGAAGGGTATTTCAGGGTCAAAGGGGGGCCGGCGCAGCTCGTCTGGCTCTTGCTCGTCGTAAGGCAGCGTGGGCAGGTTGAGGAGGACGGCCATCTGGCCGCCGAGGGCGGTGAAGCCGTGCCAAACCAACGGCGGGATAACCACCAGAGTAGGGTTCAGCTCGCCAATGACCAGACTGGCCGTCTGCCCACGGGTGGGCGAGCCTTCCCGGTCGTCATACAGACCGACCTTTGCAATGCCTGCGACCACACAGAAATAATCCCACTGCTTCCGGTGGCAATGCCAGGCCTTGACCACGCCCGGCAAGCAGGCGGAAACGTACGCTTGGCCGAAACTGCGAAATTCCTCATCGTCCTCGCGGAGAATCACCATCACGTAACCGCGGTCGTCCACTATCCGGCGCAGGGGCTTGATAATAACGCCGTCTATCATAGGCTTCCCTCCCCCCCTATCCCGCCAAGGGCTGTCCCATCCCTCAGCAGGTAGCTTTCGCCCGCGGGCGGCTGAGTTTTTGTCAATCGCGGGGCATCTGGACGCCCATGGCTACTGCCTTGAGCATGTCTTGGGCCGCGGCCTGCAGCTCGCTTTTGCGTAGGCTGGCGAGGAGCGTGGCCACCTGCTTGGGATCCGGTAGCTCCTCCCCCAACAGGGCGGCGACGCCCCGGAGCACAGCCCTGTCAGTAACGCGCGCCGTCTCGCGCGCCCATTGGTTTACTGCACGGCGGCGCGCGCGGTCGAGCTCGGCGCCCGTTATCTTACCCTCGGCCACAGCCCGCACATGGCCAACTATGCCCTCGGCGGCCACATGCACTGCCGCAGGGTCCGTCACCGCGTGGATTGCCAGATACGGATGGCCCGAGACCTCTATACCCAACACCTGCAGCGGCCAGTCCCGCCAGGTGGGCCTGTCCGGCAGGATGAGGCCCAGCTTTGCGGCCAGGGGCCGGTCGCGCATGAGCGCCCCTGATGGCCCGGCCAGCATCTCTCGCAACACCCTCGCCGCCCAGTAGCCCCGCCGGCCGTAGGGCTCCACCGCAAACCCTACCACCAGGGACGCACGCCCAACGTTGGGGTTGTCTTCTACTTTAGCTCCCCCACGTGGCCGCCGGGAAAGCTGCGGGCTGGCTTCAGCTTGCTCACCCTGCGGGAGCGCTCCTGTCAACGCCGCCATGGCCTCTGTCAGCCTCTCATCCGGAGTTTCCCCCGCCCCCTCCAGCGACACGCACACGTTGCCTGCCGCGAGCATCTTCCGCCATAGCTCCGCTATCCTTTCCACTCCCAAGGCCCGGAGGCTTTCGGGCGTACCGTAGAGGGGCCAGCCGTATCTGCCGCCCGAGAGTACCTGCACCATCAGCTCGGCAGTATGCTCCACAACGCCGGCGGCCCAAGTGTCTCGGCGCTTCAGGACTCTTTCACGTGCCTCATCGAAGTCTGCAGCGTCCAGCGGGGTCTCCACCGCCCATCGGCGCAAGAAATCCACCGCCTCGGGCAGGGCTTTCCTCACCACGGCCACCGTGACCGCCAGATAGTCAGGCTCAAAGCCGACCTCGATGCCGCGCTGGGCTGGCAAGGCCCTCGCCAACAAGGCCGCCTCGCTGGCCAAGGCCCGAGACATGCGCAGCGTCAGAAGCTCGCCGAGTAGGGCAGTGGCGCCAGCCTCCCGCGCGGATAGTTCCCCCTCCGGCGTTCTGGCGACCAGGGCCACAGCCGCCGCCTCTCCCGCACCGGGACACATCACTACCAGCGGGCGCTGCCCCTCCCCCACAAGCGCCAGCATTACCCCCAGTGCCACTAAAGCCACGGCACCCACGCCTCCTGGCCACCTTCGGGCCTGGGCCGCAGTACTACCACTGAGTAGGCGTCCGGATTGAGGTAGCGCCTCGCCACGTCCAGGAGCTGCTCCGGCGTCACCTTCTCCACCAGGTCAATGTAGTCGAAGGCGAACCGATAGCCGGTAATCATCTCGTAGAAACCTATAGAGCCGGCCTTGTCCATGCAGGTCTCGTTGGTGAAAGCATACTGGGTATAAACCAGGCCCTTTAGTCGCGCCAGTTCGCCCTCACCGAGGGGCGCCGACCGAAGCTGCTCCACGGCCTCCAGAACAGCCTGCCGCGCCTCGAGCTCCTTTTCCCTCGGACAGACGACGGCTAAGATTAGCAGGCCGGGGTAGCGCTGCGTGAGGAATTCTGCCTCGGCGCCAAGAGCCAGCTTGCGCTCATTGACCAGTACCCGCTGCAGCCAGCTTCCTTCACCTTCATTGAACCAGGTGTAGATGAGGTCCATGGCGCAGACGTCCTCAGGGTGGTCAATGCCGGGCGCCGGAAAGCCAACCGCGAAGACCGTGGCTGCCGACTGACTCTCGACAACCTTGGTGCGCACCTCGCTCAGGGGTGGCTCGGGCGGCGGCGGCTGCCAGCCCACCTCAGCCGCTTTCCAGCCGCCAAAAGCCCGCTTCGCCGCCTCGAAAACTCGTCCCGCCTCCACATCACCGACCACTACCAAGGCCGCATTGTTGGGCACGTAGAACTTTTTGTGGTGGGCCATGACGTCACCCAACTCTATGGCCGAAAGGCTCTTCTTGGTTCCGCCGACGGGCCAGCCATAGGGATGCTTGGGATAGGCAAGCTCCCACAGCGCTGTCATGGCCACCTCATCAGCCTGTTCGCTTCGGTCGGCTATCTCGCGGAGGATGACTTGCTTTTCCTGGTGAATGACTTCCTTGTCGAAGGCTGGCTTTGCCAAGCGCTCAGCCAGCAGGTCGAGCACCGCCTCCAACTCATTGCTGGCCACTAACACCTCCACGCTCATAAAATCCCTCAGTGTCTGGGCATTGATGTATCCACCCATCTCCTCGACGGCCAGGCCCAAGCCAGGGGCGGTGGGGTCAGTGCTCTCGAAAAGGACGTGCTCAAGCAGATGGCTGAGGCCGGCCTTGTCAGGCGGGTCATGAAGACTACCGCAGCGCACGTTCAGGCCCACGCTCACCACTCCCCACTGCGGCTCTTGCAGGACAATGACGTGTAGGCCGTTGCCCAGCGTCATGTCCTTCACGCGCTGGGCGTCCAGGATGGCTCCCCAGCCCAGGCCCCACGTAACCAGAGCGAGCACCACAAAAAGCTCTCTCAGTCGCACACTTGCACCTCCCCGACGGTGCAGGCACCAACCCATTCCGCGGGGCACCTCATCCCGCCTGGCCAGCACGCTGCTATCCGCCAAGTTGGGCCTGCAGCTTCTCCCAGTCCTCGAGGAAGGCCTTCAGGCCCTTGTCGGTCAGCGGGTGTTGGAAAAGCTTTTGCATCACGTCAAAGGGTATCGTGGCAATATCGGCGCCCAGCAAGGCAGCCTGGACCACGTGCGTGACCGTGCGGCAACTGGCCACGATGACCTCCGTATCGAAGCCGTAGTTGCGATAGATGGTCAGTATTTGCTCAACGAGTTGCAGGCCGTCGTGGCCTACATCGTCCAGCCGACCGACGAAGGGAGAGATATAGGCCGCACCCGCCTTGGCCGCAATGAGGGCCTGCACGGGCGAGAAACAAAGGGTGACGTTACAGCGGATGCCTTCGCGGCTAAGAACGCGCACGGCCTTGATACCCTCAGGGATGAGCGGGATCTTGACAACGACGTTAGGCGACCAGCTCGCTAGTTCATGGGCCTGCTGAATCATCCCCTCGGCGTCAAGGGCCGTCACTTCCGCGCTGACTGGCCCCTGGACGATGCTGCAAATCTCGCGGATAACCTCCTCGAGCCTGCGCCCTTCCTTTGCCACCAGGGAAGGGTTGGTCGTGACGCCGTCGAGAATTCCCCAGGCCGCCGCCTGCCGAATCTGCTCGACATTCGCAGTGTCGAGAAAGAACTTCATATTTGTGCCCTCCCTCGGCGAGTAGGGTAATAGCCCAGCCCTAGGCCACCTGCACTACCTCCTTGACCTCGGGCACGGCTTCCTTGAGCACCTGCTCAATGCCCAGGCGTAGGGTCATCTCGGACATGGGACAGCCCGAGCACGCGCCCTGCAGCCGTACCTGAACCTGTCCCTCCCCAGTCACTGCCACCAGCTCTACGTCGCCCCCGTGTGCCTCCAGATAAGGCCTGATTTCCTCCAGCACCTGCTCGACCTGCTTCTGAAGCTCCTCTTGGGTCACTTTTTCATCCTCCTTGGATTACCCCAGGCGCGAGCTACTTCCTACCCGCTGGCTCATCTAGGCCCGTTGCCGATGCCCGATAGGTGCTCACAACGGTCCATCACCGGCAGCCAGCTAATGTTCCCCCGGCGCCTGCTCTTGTTCTATCGGCTCCTCCTCCACGCGGTCCACTCGCCATTGCCCCCGCTGGCGAAGCAGCCACAGCTTTGCAGTTGCGGCTCGGCCATCCCGGTAGGCAACCACCGCGGCCAGCCACGCCGTCTCTGGTTCTGGCCCCTGCCCATCCGCCAACACCCGCATCCCCCTAACCGGCCCAGCAGGGAAGCTTTTACGAATCGCGTCGGCGGCCTCGGATCCCACCTGGGCTAGGATTTTCTGCTGCCGCCTGTCCGTGAGCAGCTCCCACGGGTCTCCGGCTCCCGGCACTCGGGCAAGCCCAAACCACGCCGCCGCCGCTTCCCACGCGCCGGCCATCGGACTCCACGGGCTTGGCGGCATCGCCAGTTCCGCCTCCAGCCCTGCCTGCGGCACGGCTATACGAATCACCCGCCCCTCCACCTCCACCGATGCCTCGAAAGCTTCCAAAAAGGCCTTCAGCGCCACGAAGACCTGGCCGTCCATGAGTACTGGCGGCGCGGGCAAAAAGTACGGCCGCCCCTCCAAACGCCCTTCAGTTTTGCCTAGTACCATAATGAGGCGCGGGCGAACCAGGTCGCTTCCCACCACTACCATCTCGCCCCGCAGCTCGATCTGCAGCCCCAGCCATTCAGCTAGGGGCCGCGCCGGCGCCATTACCACACCCGCGTTGTTCCATGGCAAGGCCGAGAAGACTGGGCCAACTTGCGACCCCCGCGGCTCCTGCGCCGAAAGTCCCCACAGCAGCCACGACAACCCCGCCCACGCGAAAGTCATCCCATTGGTCCATCCTCCGCCGCGGCCGGCTCCACCCCACTTCAATCAGGGCCGCCCTGCCGGATACAGTAGCGCCCCAAAACGCGCCGGCGGCCCGCCGGGCCGCGCGTAACCCTCATAATACAGGCTCTCGCCGCACCACACAACCCAATGGCTTGACTCCTCCGGCGGAGAGCGCAATCCTTGAGACCCGCGCCGGCTCGGCTGAGCCGCGCGCCGGCGAGCAATCACCTTCGGGCCGCTGGCATACGCAATGCAGGAGTACATCAAGATACGAGGCGCACGGGAACATAACCTCCGGAGCGTCAATTTGGACCTGCCTAAGAACGCCCTCATCGTGTTCACGGGCGTGTCCGGCTCCGGCAAGTCATCTTTGGCCTTCGACACACTGTTCGCCGAGGGCCAGCGGCGGTACGTAGAGTCGCTGTCTGCCTACGCTCGGCAGTTCTTAGCGCAACTGCCCCGGCCCAAGGTGCGCACCCTTGAAGGCCTATCCCCAGCCCTCGCCGTCAGCCAGGCCGCGCGCTCCAACAACCCGCGCTCCACCGTCGCTACCATCACAGAAATCTACGACCACCTGCGGGTGTTGTATGCGGGCATCGGCGTGCCCCACTGTCCTTCTTGCGGACGCCGCATTGGCGCCCAGACGCGCGAGGCCATCCTGGCACGCATTCTCGACCTGCGCAGCGGCACCGACGTCACCATCCTCGCCCCCCTCGAGCGCGGTCGGCGAGGCGAGTTCATGGACCTTTTCATGGACCTGCGGCGCAAGGGCTTCGCGCGCGTACGCGTGGACGGTGAGGTCCACGACCTGTTCAATCCCCCGCAGCTCGATCGCCGTCGCCGCCACGACCTCGACCTGGTGATTGACCGCGTCAAAATCGGCCCCGACGTACGCGCCCGCCTGGCCGAAGCTGTAGATGCGGCCTTAGCTATGAGCGGTGGCGATGTCATCGTGGCAACCGAGGGCGAGGAAATCTTCCTATCCCGCCGTTTTGCCTGCCATCACTGCGGCGTCTCCATCCCGGAACCAACCCATGCCTCCTTCTCCTTCAACAGCCCCCGAGGCATGTGTCCGGAATGTGAGGGGCTTGGCCAAAGGCGTGTTTTCGACCCCGAGCGCCTTGTCGAGCATCCGGAACGCTCTATCCTCGACGGTGCCATTCCGCTGCTGCCAAGCCTGAAAGACCGGCGCCGCCGCCACTGGTTCGAAGGCGCCGCTCGCCATTACGGGTTCGACCTGCGCACGCCCTGGAAGGACCTGAGGCCTGAGCACCGCCACGTCCTGCTGTACGGCTCAGGCGATGAAGAGATTGATTTTTACTTCCGCCACTGGAAGGGCTGGGAATGGCGCCATCGGGGACGGTTCGAAGGCGTCATCAACTGGCTCTCGTGGCGGTACAAGCAGGCGCGTTCGGAGGTGCTGCGGGCCTGGTACGAGTCTTACATGAACTTTGGCGTGTGCCCGGCCTGCAAGGGGCGCCGGCTGCGGCCCGAGAGTTTGGCCGTCACAATCGCCGGCAAGTCCATCGCTGACGTGGTGGCCATGAGTGTGGCCGAAGCTCAGGCCTGGTTCGCCAGCCTGCGGCTCTCCCCCGCGGAAGAGAAAATCGCCGAGGACGCCCTCAAGGAAATCCGTGAGCGGCTGGACTTCCTCGTCCGGGTGGGCCTGGGGTATCTCACCCTCGACCGCACCGCCCCAACGCTTGCTGGCGGCGAGGCCCAGCGCTTGCGCCTGGCAAGCCAAGTCGGCTCAGGCCTCAGCGATTGTCTTTACGTCCTCGACGAGCCAAGCATTGGCCTACATCCCCGCGACCAGGGCATGCTCCTGGATACGCTTAGGGCGCTGCGCGACAGGGATAACACGGTCATAGTCGTAGAGCACGACGAGCAGACGATTCTGGCGGCCGACTGGATAGTGGACTTCGGTCCAGGCGCCGGGCATCGAGGGGGCCGTGTCGTTGCCCAGGGTACGCCGAAGCAGCTTCGCCGGGCCAATACACCCACCGGCCGGTACCTGTCTCGCCGCGAGCAGATACCAGTCCCCAAGACGCGCCGGCAGCCCGACGGCCGGTGGCTAATCCTGCGCGGCGCCCGCCAAAACAATCTTCAGAACATAGACGTCCGCTTTCCCGTCGGCCTGTTCACGTGCATCACCGGCGTGTCCGGCTCCGGCAAGAGCTCCCTCGTGGCCGACACTCTCTATCCTGCCCTGGCCCGCGCCCTCCACGGTGCCGAATGCGAACCAGGCGCCCACGATGCCCTCGAAGGGCTGGACCATGTGGACAAGGTCGTTCTGGTTGACCAGGATCCCATTGGCCGCACCCCGCGCAGTAATCCAGCCACCTACGTCGGCGTCTTCGACCACATCCGGGCCTTCTACGCCAGCCTGCCTGAAAGCAGGGCACGAGGCTTTCGGCCGGGCCGGTTCTCCTTCAACACTCCAGAAGGCCGGTGCGCTGCCTGCCAGGGCTACGGTGCCCGACGCATTGAATCCGATTTCCTTGCCGACGTCTGGGTGCCGTGCGAGGAGTGCAATTCCTCCCGCTATGCCCGCGAGACCCTATCGGTGACTTATCGAGGCAAGAGCATCGCCGACGTGCTGGACATGGAGGTTGCCGAGGCCGCCGAATTCTTCTCCAGCCTGCCGCGCATCCGCCGAATGCTCGAGGTCATGCGCGACGTTGGCCTGGGCTACGTCAAGCTCGGCCAGCCCGCCACAACCCTTTCCGGCGGCGAGGCCCAGCGGGTCAAGCTTGCTGCCGAACTTGCACGCCCCCGCACCGGGCGCGGTGTCTACATCCTCGACGAGCCGACCACCGGACTACACCTCGACGACGTCCGCCAACTACTCAACGTCCTCCAGCGGTTCGTCGAGGAGGGCAACACCGTGCTAGTGGTCGAGCACCACCCAGACGTGATAAAGAGTGCGGACTGGATAATTGACCTGGGCCCTGAGGGTGGCGCCGAAGGAGGCCGGATCGTGGCTGAGGGCCCACCCGAAGCCGTTGCCCAAAATCACGCCTCCCACACCGGCCGGCTTCTACGGCGCGTCCTGGCAGGCTTGCCAGCTCCGCCTCCTGGAGGCCACCGCCGCCGCATAAACCGCCCCGCTCGCCTAGGCTTCATTGAAGTCCACGGTGCCCGGGAGCACAACCTCAAGAATATTGACATCCGCCTGCCTCGCCGCAAACTCACCGTGTTTTCGGGCGTCTCCGGCTCCGGCAAGACTTCACTCGCCCTTGATACGCTCTACGCCGAGGGCCAGCGCCGCTTCGTGGAGTCGCTGTCTACTTATGCCCGCCAATTCGTCTCCCAGATGCCCAAGCCTAAGGTGGATCGCATCTACGGTCTTCCGCCAGCCGTGGCCGTTGACCAACGAGGCATCCCCTGGAACCCAAGGGCCACCGTGGGCACAATGACCCAGGTCTACGACTACCTACGGGTCCTCTTCGCACGACTGGCCACGCCCTACTGTCCAAAGTGCGGGGCGGAGATCGGCGCTCAGACCGTTGACCGCCTCGTTGACCGCCTCCTATCGGACCTGGCGGGCCAGCAGGTCCTCATTCTCAGCCCACTGAAGCTCTCGGCCCAAGAGGACTATCCGGAGGCCTTCGCACGTCTGGCGCGACAGGGCTGGGCCAGAGTCCGCATAGACGGCGAAGTAACCCGCCTCGACGCGGCTCCCCCCATATCGCGCCGCCGTCGTCATGCCGTGGAGGTAGTAGTTGATCGCACTGTGGTCGAGCCAGCGCGACGGCCCCGCTTAGTAGAGGCGCTCGAAGCTGCCATCGAACTGTCCAGCGGGGAGGTCGTCGCCGCGCCTGTAAATGGTGGGACGGAATTACGCGCCTCCCTGATGTACGGCTGCCCGCGTTGCGGCCGTACGTACGAACCGCTAACCCCGCGGCACTTTTCCTTCAACCATCCCGAAGGCTGGTGCCCGACCTGTCTCGGTCTCGGTATTAAGGCCAAACCTGGCCTGGAAGACAGCGAATATGAGTTCGCCGAGCTAGGCGCGGGCGAAGGCCCCTGCCCGGCATGCGACGGCGGGCGTCTTCGGCCGGAACCCGCCGCCGCACGCCTCGACGGCCGTACCATCGTTGACCTGTCCTTGTCCCCTTTGAGCGACGTTCGCGAGTTTTTCAGGCGCCTGCGGCCTTCACCCAGCCAGCGTGCCGTCGCCGGCGAGGTACTGGAGGAAATCGAAAGTCGCTTAGACTTCCTCCTCGACGTCGGCCTTGACTACCTCACTCTTCACCGCCCCGGCCCGACACTCTCCGGCGGCGAGGCCCAACGCGTCCGCCTCGCCAGCCAGCTCGGTGGCAACCTCACTGGTCTCCTATATGTGATGGACGAGCCAACCATCGGCACCCATCCCCGCGACGTTGACCGGATGCTCCGCATTCTTCAGCGCCTGCGAGATACCGGCAACACTCTTTTAGTGGTAGAGCACGACCCGCAGACACTCCGCTCCGCCGATTATGTGGTGGACTTCGGCCCCGGCGCCGGCCCGCAAGGGGGCCGCATCGTCGCCCGCGGTGCGCCCGCCCAGCTCAGCCGGTCCCGCGCCTCGCTAACCGGCAAGTTCCTATCAGGCTCCCTCTCCGTGCCGGTACCGTACCCGCGCCGCATTCTCCCCGCCTCTGACCACGACGGCGCCTTCGTATTCCCAGCCGGCTGCCTGACCGTTGAGGGCTGTGCCCAGCACAACCTGCGCGACATCACGGTGTCCCTTCCTCTCAATACCCTCATCTGCGTGACCGGCCCATCGGGTTCCGGCAAGTCAACCCTGGTCGGCGACATCCTCTACCCGGCTCTGGCCCGCAAGCTGGGCCTTTCCGCCCCATCCCCCGGAAAGCACCGCTGCATCAAAGGTTGGGAGAGTCTTGGCGGCGTCGCCCTCCTTGACCAGTCGCCCATCGGCCAGTCGCCCCGCAGCAATCCCGGAACCTACGTGGGTGTCTTCGACGAGATTCGTCGCTTTTTTGCCCACCTGCCCGAGGCGCGGGTGCGGGGCTTCACGCCAGAGCATTTTAGTTTCAACCGCCCTGGGGGCCGCTGCGAGGAATGCGAGGGAATGGGCGCCCGGATTGTCCAAATGCATTTCCTGCCCGACGTGTGGGTGACGTGCGAAGCCTGCGGCGGCCGCCGGTACAAACCCGAAATCCTGGCCGTGACCTACCGCGGCCGAGACATCGCCGCCGTTCTGGACATGAGCATCGGCGAGGCTGCGGAGCTTTTCGCTGCCCACCCTCGTCTGGCCGCCATGCTCGGCCTGTTGTGCGACATGGGCCTGGATTATCTGCCGCTTGGCCAACCAGCCCCCGCCCTCTCCGGCGGCGAGGCCCAGCGGCTCAAGATTGCCCGCGAACTCCTCTCCGCCAGGCCTCGAAATACCCTCTACATCCTCGACGAACCAACCACCGGCCTCCACCTCGCTGACCTCATCAAGCTTCTGAAAATCCTCAATCGCCTGGTGGACTACGGCAACACGGTGGTGGTGGTCGAGCACAACATGGATTTCGTCAAGGCCGCCGATTGGGTGATTGACCTCGGCCCAGGCGGGGGAGACACCGGAGGCTATCTGATGGCCCAAGGTCCTCCGGAAACCGTTGCCCATACCAGGGCTTCGCCCACGGCCCCATACCTGCGCCGCGTCCTCGAGTCGTCTCCGCGCGCGCCGCGGGCGGAGCTAACTCTTCCTGAGCGGCCCCGGCCCGCCCGGGTGATTTTCGGAGAGCTGGTGAAGGCGCCATGGGAGTCTGACCCACAAGGCTGGCACCTGCGTCAGCGCATCCACGAAGGCCAGACCGTCCACTGGTCACCGGATGCCTTGCGCCTCCTGGACGAAGCAATAACGGCCCTCGGCGCCCGCGGCGATTGGGCCAACCGCACCCACATCTATTACTACCCGCCACTCGGCAAGGGCAAAGACTGGTGGGCCTACGTGCGCACGGCAGGCACCCTTTACCTGGAGCTGGTCGTCCGTGTAGCCAAGGGACGCTTTGATGAAGACAGCGTGCAGCGGCGCCTCAACCTGCCAGCCTTCCGCGATCTGCCCAACCCGCCTTCCTTTTCCGACACCCCCCGCGTGCGCCTGCAGACCAGCCCTCAGGACTACGACCGCCTGGTCGTCCGCATCCTCTCGCCCGAAGACGTCACGCCAGCGCTGCGCCAACTCCTCAAGGAAGCCTGGCCAGCCCTCGGCGACTGACCCAGCCGCAGGGAAGCCCTCAGCCGCGGGGATACGGCGCGGCGAGCATTCCCTCTTTGTCAGTCGGGAACGGGAAGCTTTCAGCTGCAGGGATACGGCTCGAACAGCACAGAGAAGAATTGGCAGGCATTTGCAGCGCCAGGCGAAGGGAACAACAACAGCCTCCGGAACTTTGCAGCGCCGTGCCTGGGCCCAACCTTGCCTAGGAAAGCCATGGCGGGGCTTGCCTAACCGCCTAGAGAATCAGCGTCGGGGAGCTGGCCAACATGTGGAGACTTTGCAGTTTCACAGCACTTATTCTGGCCGCGCCATGGGCGGCGGGGCAGTCCTCAATGCAGGCAACCCCGCTCGGCCCAGGCCTAACCGACCTATTCGAAATTTTTGACTACCGCGTTGGCTATCAGCGAGACGGGGAGGACACCCATTGGCTCGGCTGGGGTTGGCAGGGCTTTGACGGTTCCAGCGGTGTCTACTTCTTCTTCGAGCCAAACCCAGCCGGCGGCCGCCAGCTTTTCATGCACTGCCCGTGGATACCCGGCACGGGCATCACCTTTGGCGAGTACCGGCTCAGGCTTCCGCAAACCTCACGCCTTAGCCTAGAGCTTCAGACAGCTCTTCGGGAAACAGCCCCCAACCCTGACGGCGTAACTTATCGCGTGCGAGCCGACGGCCAAATCCTGTGGGAAACCCACTGCACATGGAAGTCCTGGCGCGAGTTCACGGTTGACCTGTCGCCCCTTGCCGGCCGCGAAGTGGCTCTGCGCCTGGAAGTTGACCCCGGCCCGAACCGAAACTCCAGGGACGATTGGTCGCCCTGGGGTAAGGCGCTCCTAGTGGCCGGCACCGACGAAGAAATTGCGCAGGCCATGGCCGAACGGGCACGGGAGCGTGAAAGGCGCCGGCGGGAAGAATTCGCCGCCGCCCGCAAGCTCGCCGAGGCCGACTTGGCCCGTTTTTCTAGCCGCGACGCCCGCTCTTCCCGGCCGAGTACGGCTGGGCCGGTACGCAACCGCCTGAGCCAGGCCGGCGACACCTATTCGCTGCTTTGCCAGGCCCCCGACGAAACCATCGAGTACCGCTTCGAACCCACCGGCGGCCTCCTCGGCGGGCTGCAAGTGCTGGTCAACGGTGGGCTCCTGCGGCCGGCTCCCTTCGTCGGCGGCCCCCGCTTCGTTTTAGGCGGCCACCGCCTCGTGCCCGAAAGCACGGGCGTGTCAGCCAAGCTCGCCTCCGCTGAGGTCGTCGGCGGCTCCCTTGTCTGCCGCTACGAGTACACCGCCAGTGGCACAGACGACGTCGCCATACTCACCGCCAAGCTGAGGCCGGAGGGCAAGTCACTGGTCTTATCTCTCGAGGGCACGGCCAACTTCGACGGTTTTACGGTGAACAGCCTTGGCGCCACGGATGTACCGACGCCCTTTGGCATCGGCGTCTACCGCTACCACCCTCAGGGCGTGTACCTGAGCCACTTCGTGGATGTGTGGCAGTCAGATGCCTCTGGCATTGGCCCTGCTGGCGAACTCAGCGTCTACTACCCTCTCACTGACGGCACGCGCCGCCCTCTCCGCGACACCTTCTACCTCACTGTGTCCAGCCGCTACGAAGAGACACTCGCGAACATCCCGAATCCGCCATCGCCCTTCCTCAGCGAACTCGCCACGCGGGTTGTGCTGGACGTATGGGGCGGCGCCTTTGCCGACAACGAGCGCTGGCTTCTAGACATGGCCCGTTACGGCCTGAACCGCTTCCTCATCATCAAGCACGTCTGGCAGCGAGACGGGTACGACCATTCCTACCCAAACGTCATGCCGGCCAACGCCGCCCAGGGCGGCGACGAGGGCCTGCGACGCCTCTCGGCAACGGCCCGCCGCCTTGGGCACCGCTTCTGCGTCCACGAGAATTTCTACGACTATTATCCCAACGCCGAGGATTTCCGACCCGAGGACTGTGCCCTCACATCCGATGGCAAGACAATCCCTGGGTGGGACAACGGGCAGGTGCAGGCGGTGATTCTCAAGCCCTCGCGCCTCATGGATTATGCACGGCGGTTCTCGACGGAAGTCTTCCGCCGCTACGGCTGCAACGCCGCCTACCACGACATCATGCCCACCTGGCACGTGGACTTCGACGCTCGGGTGCCCAACAGCGGAATCGTCCGCCAAACCCACGAGTACACACGCCAGCTATGCGAGTTCGACCGCAGCTTGTTCGGTGGCCCCGTAGTTTTCGAAGGCATCGGCTCCCATACCGCTGGCATCTTTGACGGCGGCTGCAACCACGGCCTCGATACCTACCGCACCCCCATCGCAGTCGCCTTTGAGCTGCTCAAAGTCCACCCGAAGATGTCCAATCACGGCTTTGGCTACTACGAGCGCTGGCTGCCCTGGGGCTATCAATACAACTGGGGCAGCTACATCATGACTGACCGAGAACTCGACAAGTACCGCGCCACCGAGGTCGCCTTTGGCCGGACAGGCTTCATCGGCCAACAGCTCATGCGCCACCCCCACGCCGTGGTACGGGAATACTACCTGATGCAGGCGTTCGGGCGCGCATATACAGGCCGGCAGGTGAGACAACTCGCCTATTACGCAGACGACGGCGGCTGGATTGACGCCGGCACTGCTGCCCGTTACGGCGACCTGTCGAGGCTGCGCGCAATCTACGACGGCGGCCAGGAAGTCTACGTCAATCTCTCAGAGAGGCCGTGGCGGATTGCCAACCATACGCTGCCGCCCGCAGGATGCCTTACCAAAGGCCCACGCGCCACTGCCTACACCGCCCTCGTTGACGGCCAGATAGCCGATTTTGCTTCCTTCGAGGACGTTATCTTCGCCGACGCCCGCTCCCACCAGTGGCTGCCGCCCGAGCCGCCCGAGCCTATAACTCCAGCCCTCGGCGACTGGAAAGACAACGGCGACGGCACCTTCACCGTCACCGTCAACTGGCGCGTCGGCCGCAGGCCCGAACGCGACTTCACCATCTTTTGGCATTTCACCAGCACCGACATAACGTCCAGCATCCGCTTCCAGTACGATCACGCGCCCCCGCGGCCCACCTCTAGCTGGCAAGTGGGCGACGTCGTCCCCGACGGCCCCTTCACCATCACCGTGCCCGCCGACCAGAGTGACCTCGACTACAATTTCTGCGTTGGCCTCTACGACAAAGATGGTCGCTGCCCGCTGGCCTTTGGCGCCGATAGCATGCGCATTGCCAGCCTGCGCGTCGAGCGCCAGGGCGGCCGCGTCACACGCATCGAGCTAAGGGCCATCCAGCCCGTTCCCGTGCCCGGTACCACCCGCGAGCCTTACCTGGAGGGAGCAAACATTGCCAAGCGCGTGCTTGACTTCGGCCCGGTCGCCACGAACGGCGCGGTCCTCTTGCGCAAGAAGCCTGGCAGCCTGGAAATCATCCCCGTGCCCATCGGCGAGGCCGTTCGCGTAGGCGTACCCGGCCGCATCGCCAAGCTCAGGGTCTTCGACGAATCGGGCAAGCCCCTGCCGTCGCCAATGCTGCGCCACGAGCGGGGCAAGACGTGGTTCGACCTCCCGCCTGGGATAGCGCGCGTCATGGCCCTGCGCTGAGGCAACTCACCTCGGGCGCGGCACGCTCTCCCCGCGCCCCAAGGGGCCATCTTCTGCGCACGCTCGAACCCCTATCGTGGCGAAACCACCGCCAAGCTCGCCCAGGGGCGCCCAATCCAGCGACCTCACACCTGTGGCTCCGCCACAAGTTCCTCCTGTGGCTGGCCAGGCTCCAGGAGGCCGCCCTTCTTGGCCCAGCTATAGTCTTCTTCGGCCCAAGCTTTTTCGGCCAGCTCCCCGTAGCGCTGGGCATACTCATCCAGGCCTTGGGCCTTTTCATCAAGAAGCGCGTGGCTGGTGCCGTCCGTCGAGACGGCGCCGCTTTCGGCCACGACCTCCCGTAGGATGTGGGGGTGGTCAATAATCATGCAGGGCCGCAGCGGATTGTCGCAGTATGGCTGGCGGCTCTGGATGGCGCGGAACAGCTTGGAGGTCAGAGCCTCACGCAGCGTGCAGTTATGCAAATTATCCACCGCAAAATGGGCGAACACGCACGGCTCCACATCACCGCGGTGATTTATGTGCAGGTACATCCGGCCACCCGCCATGCATCCGCCGGTTAGCGGGCCGTCGTTCCAGAAATCCGCCACGAATATCGGCCGCGTGCGCCGAATCTCCAGCGTCCGACGCCGCAGCATATCCCGCTGCTCCGGCGTCGCCATCAGGTCCAGGTCTGGCCCGCGCCCGATGGGAATGTACGTGAAGAACCACCCGAAGTAGCAACCCGCGTTCAGGTAGTGGTCCAGGAAGGCCTCGCTGGCCAGCAGCTCGGCGTTATGGCGGGTGACGGTGGCCGAAAAGCCGTAAATACAGCCGGCCTCCCGTAGCACCCGCATAGCCCGAAGGACCTTCTCATAGACACCCTTGCCCCGCCGCTGGTTGGTCTCCTCGGCGAAGCCCTCGACGCTAATGGCCGGCGCAATGTTACCGACTTCCTGGAGCTTGCCAGCCATCTCCTCGTCAATCAGCGTACCGTTGGTGTAAACCTGGAAATAGGCATCATCGTGCTTGCGGGCCAAAGTGAGGAACTCGTCGGCACGGATGAAGGGCTCCCCGCCCGAAATCGTGAAGAAGTAGATGCCCATATCCTTGGCTTGCTCGATGGTCGAGTCCCAAAGCTCGAAGGACATCTCGTCTTCCTGGCGATAGGCGCCCGCATAGCAGCCGACGCAGCGAAGGTTGCAGCGCATCGTTGGGCTGATGACGATGAGGTAAGGGGCCTGGACGCCGGTCTCACGCTTGAACTCGGCCCGGCGCCGCGCCCCAAGCCAAGCGTTGTGCACAAACAGGTTCCGCACCAGCTTGCTGCGCACATTGGGGTGCAGCTCACGTAGCACGCGCAGGGCCAGGTCCGTTGCAGGGTGGCCCTGTTCGAAAAGGCCCCTGAACCAAGCCAATTGGCGCCGCTGATACGCATAGGGCGCCAGGTGCTCCATGACGCGCGTCAGCCGAATCAAGCTGTCGCGGTCGCCCCGACTAACCAAATCCACCACTTGCGAGACCATGGCACCAACCGCATAGCGCTTAGCCAACTCCAAGGCTTTCATACTGCTCCCTCCTCTCCTCAGCTTGCCCGCCCAGGCACGGCCTGGTCTTCCTTAACACTTTCCTCCCTCCCCGCCCCCTCGCCGGCAAGGACACACCGCCCTCCGCAACAGCCCCTGCGGGTTCTCCTTCGTAGTATCCTAAGCGCGTATCCTCACTCCCTCCCCCGCGAGCCACCGGACCGCTGCTCTTCCCCTCTGCGGGCCGGCTAAGACGGTTGCGTCTCGCGTCGCCGCCCCAGGATGGCTCGAAGGCGCTGAACGTCCTGGCGGAGCGCCTGGGCGTCCAGTCGCTCCCCCACGGCCGCCAGCACACCCCGCACAACCTTGTGCAGCCCCTCGCTGAGGCAGTAGTGCCGCCACGTCCCGCGCGTACGACTCCTGACCAGCCCCAGGCGGCGCAGGCGCTGCAGATGGCGCGACACTCGCCACTGCGGCAGCCCAAGCGCCTCCACCAGATGCGAAACGCACAGACCATCGTACCGCGCCAGCAGGCTCACGATGCGCAGCCTCGTCTTGTCCGACAGCGCTTTGAAGACCTGAGCAGCGTCCATGGGGTGGCTGTGCCTCCGATTATATGCACTAATGCGCAAATAGTATATGCCGTAAGGCGCATATTGTCAACCCCTCGCGCCACGCCAATTGCACAACCAGCGCAACCCCTGCGGCCAACTGACGACCCAGGTCTGCAGGAGAATTCACCTCCGCGCCGAATTCAACAACCAGCAGTATGCGGCCTTGGCAGGCGCGAGGCACGCGCCTGGCAGATGGTGTGGCCTGGAGTAAGGGGGTGGTTGAGGTGAGGAGGGATGGTTTCACCCTCATCGAACTGCTGGTCGTCTTGGCGATAATCGCCATCCTGGCGGCCATGCTTTTCCCCGTACTCGCACGGGCGCGCGAGGCTGGCCGAAAAGCAGCATGTACGTCCAACCTTCGTCAGATCGGCCTCGCCTTCTCCCTGTACCGCAGCGACTACGACGGTGTAAACCTATGGGTTCAGCAGAAGCCCAACGGCTGGGTACTCTGGGAAGAACAGCTCGCCGTATACGTCCACGGCCGCGCGGCACACACTGAGGAGATGCCGGTTTTTCTCTGCCCCAGCCAGGGCGAGTGGAGGACGGCCTGTTGCCAGCCCGTACCTCCCCCGCACGGCTGGATAGGCGGCTACGCCTACAATACCGCCGGCGGCAACACGGGCGTATCAGGCATCGCGGAAGCCCTGGTCGAGGATGTAAGCGGCACCGTTCTGGTCTTCGAGACTCGCTTCTGCCGCTGGGCCGGGAGCTATCCGGTCTGCCATGTCGCCTATCGCCACAACGAGGGCACCCAAGTCCTTTTCTTCGACGGCCACGTCAAGTGGCTGCGCGAAATACCCAACGCCGCCTGGACACCTGAGGAAGATTAGGGCGCAGGCCCTGGTTGGCTGGGCGGCTCCCGCCGTCGTCCCGAGCGGACGCGCAACAACAAAAGACGGGCGGCGCGGCCCGAAGCCGCCCCGCCCATCCCACAAGCCTTCTCGCCTTCTGCTTGAGCCTCTACAGCCCTACTGCGGCGGACCGAACAGGTTGCGGTTGTTGAGCACTTTGCTCATCTGTAACCACTTTACGTGGCCGTCGGCGAAGCAGATGTTCATACCGTCGTTGTGCTGGAAGCGGCCCGCGTTCGCCTGCGGGACGCCCCAAGGGTTCCAGCCTTGAGTGTCCATGTGCCATGCGCCGCAAACCATCCGACAGCCGATGTTAGTCTCGACGACCATGGCGGTCTCGGCAGGCTTGGGCAGCGCACCGAGGGCTGTGCCGGCGCCGCAGCCGCGCGCGCCCCCAGGCCCCCGGCTGGCATGAGCCCAGCCACACCCACCGCCACCGCGGGCGCAGTTGAGCGCGTAGCCACCGTGCCGACCGTCATGAGACCGCCCGAGACTAAGCGCGCACTGATGGATGTGCAGACCCTCAGGACTGTAGGGGCCAGGCATCGCTACGGACGGACACATGTAAACCTGCCAGTTCTTGATGTAAGGCTGCGTCACTTCCATCCAGTCGTAAAAGTTCGGCCCGGCGCCGCAATGGCCGGTCCAGTTGAGCGGGAACTTCTCATCGTAGTCCTGCGCGTACATCAACAGGGCCAGCCCAATCTGCTTCTCGTTGGACTGGCAGCTGGCCTGTCGCGCCTTCTCGCGTGCCCTGGCAAAAACGGGGAAGAGAATGGCCGCCAGGATCGCGATTATCGCGATCACGACCAGCAGCTCAATCAGGGTAAAGCCGCGCCGCATTTGGAACACCTCCTTAGCGTTTTCGCGGGCTTCCGCCCGCTTCCACCGGGGCCAAGCGACCCGTTGAACTCCCAGCACTATTTCTTCCCCGTCTAGACTCTACCTTCCCGCAAAGCCAGCGTCAAGATTGCGTTCAAACTTTTGTCCGCCCGCGCCGTCCGTCCTCCCACGAGGCCTCTCACATGGCAGCTTCCAGACGCCAAAAAGTAGGCCTGCCGTCTTGTTTGCCGCCGTCATTGTTCCGCCTCGACCGGATTGCCAAGCACTCCGATTCCTTGGATTTCCACCTCCACGTAATCTCCAGGCCGAAGAAACACCGGCGGCTTGCGCGCAAAGCCAACTCCCGAGGGCGTGCCGGTCATTATCACGGTGCCCGGCCGAAGAGTGGCTATATGGGAGATGTAGCTTACCAATTGGCGGCAGGAGAAAATCATATCGCTGGTATTGGACTGCTGCATGACCTGCCCATTGAGGCGGAGGGCGATGGCGGCTGCGTCGGGGTCGAGGTCGGTCTCAATCCAGGGGCCGAGCGGACAGAAGGTATCGAAGCTCTTAGCGCGGGCCCACTGGCGGTCGAGGCGCATCTGGCAGTCGCGGGCACTAACGTCGTTGCCACAGGTATAGCCCAGGACGTAGTCCAGGGCGCGGTCTTCGCTCACTCGGCGGCACTCCCAGCCGATGACGATGACCAGCTCGGCTTCATAGTCCACCTCGTCGGGAGCCATGGCGGGAAGGACAATCGGCTCGCCCGGCCCGATGACGGAGCTGGTGGCCTTCAGGAATATGACCGGCGCAGGCGGATAGGCGGCGCCGCTCTCGTCGGCATGGGCCCTGTAATTGAGGCCTATGGCGAAGATGTCAGGGGGCTGGACGGGCGCCAAGAGCTTCACGTCAGCCAGCGCGAAGGCCTCGCCGGTCGGCTCAAGGTCCTCCCACGGCTGCCCCTCGGCCGCGCGGATTGTCCCCCCGTCCAGTAGGCCCCGGTGAACTTGCCCATGCGCGACAAACCTAGCTATCTTCATCAGGTTGCCTCCAAGGCTCGATAGCGCGCCCTGCCTGTAACCCAAGCGTCCTTATTGCTCGCTTATGTCCAAGCACCCCTGCGCCGCTGTGTGGCGGCGAGGCTGCGCCCCCAGCTATCTCTCCGCCGCCCAGCCGCGCTAAACAGGATTCGCCCACCGCCCGCGGAACCCTGCCTTGCCGGCGGCCAGAGGCTGTGGGACCATGAGCGGAGGAGCAACCCAATCAGTGCAGCCCGCACCCGACGACTACATCCTGCGCATGGAGGGAATACACAAGCATTTCGGGGGCGTCCATGCTCTTCGGGGCGTGGATTTGTATTTGCGGCGCGGGGAAGTGCTGGCCATCGTCGGCGAGAACGGGGCGGGCAAGAGCACGCTCGTGGAAGTGCTTTGCGGCAACCTCCGTCCAGACGCCGGCCGCATAATCTACGACGGCCGGCCTGTGCACTTCGCCGGCGCCATGGAAGCCGCCTTCGCAGGTATCTCCGTCGTCCACCAAGAACTCAGCCTCGTCCCTGAGCTTACCGTTGCCGAGAACATCTTCTGTGCGCGCGAGCCGACCATCCCCATCCTCGGCTTCGTTGACCGCCGCCGGCTTTACCGCGAGGCCGCCGAAATGCTCCGCCGCTTCGACCTGAACATCCCGCCGTCCACTCCCGTCCGGCTCCTGCCCATCGCCATCCAGCAGATGATTGAGATTGCCAAGGCTCTGTCTCTGGACTGCCGCGTTCTCGTCCTCGACGAGCCTACTGCCACCCTTACCGAGCACGAAATCCGCTACCTCTTCGACATCATCTCGCGTCTGAAAGCCCGCGGCGTGGCGGTAATCTACATCTCCCACCGCATAGCCGAGGTTTTCGCGATTGCCGACCGCATCATGGTTCTTCGGGACGGCGAGCACGTGGCCACGCGGGCCAAGGGCGAAGTGACGGCCGACGATGTGGTGCGGATGATGGTGGGGCGGCCGCTGGGCACGGGCTATCCCCAACGCGGCGGCAAGTCAGCCGACGTTGTCCTGCGCGTTGAAGGCCTGACCCGTGAACCGCGTTTCCGCAACGTCTCCTTCGAGCTTCGGGCGGGAGAAATCCTGGGGGTGGCTGGCCTGGTCGGCGCGGGCCGCACCGAGATTGCCCGCGCCATCTTCGGCATTGACCGCCCCCAGGCTGGCTCCATCTACCTCGAGGGACGGAAAGTCCAAATCCGCGACCCGGGCCACGCCATCCGCCTCGGCATCGGCTACGTGCCCGAAGACCGCAAGGAGCAGGGCCTCTTCCTGGGCCTGGCCGTGCGCACCAACATCGGCGCCGCCAGCCTCGCCGCTAACTCCGTGCTCGGCTTCATGAGTTCACGGCGCGAGCAGCGCATGGCCGAGGAGTACGTCAGCCGCCTGCGCATCCGCACCCCATCCGTGCTAACAACGGTGTCCCATCTCTCCGGCGGCAACCAACAGAAGGTCCTCTTGGCCAAATGGCTGGCCATTCGCCCGCGCGTTTTGATTGTAGACGAGCCGACCCGCGGCGTTGATGTTGGAGCCAAGGCAGAAGTACACTCCATCCTGCGGGAGCTGGCCCAGGCGGGCACCGCGGTCATGATGATCTCCTCCGAGCTGCCCGAGATTCTAGGCGCCAGCGACCGCATCCTGGTCATCCACGAAGGAGAAGTATCGGGCCTACTTTCAGCCGAAGAGGCCAGTGAGGAAAAAATAATGTTTCTGGCCGCCGGCCGGGGTGCCGCAGCGGCCTCTTGACGGTCAGTCCACGCTCATTTGCTGCTGGCTATCCCGCCGATGAAAAAGAGCACGGCCTCGCCGCAACCGACTGAGCCCCAGCCGTCCGCCGGTCCGCCGCCGGCCACGGCCCGGCTTTGGATGGCCAACTTGGCCCGGCTGCGGGAGTTTGCGACCTTCCTTATCGTTGTGGCGGTCATCCTGTTCTTCCACTTTCGCACCCTGCCCAAGCAACCCGGCGAACCCACCCCCTCCATCTTTCTGTCGCCCAGCAATATAAAGGCACTCCTGGTGGGCATGTCGAGCGAAGCCCTCCTCGTCACCGGCATGACCATCGTCATCGTGGGCGGCGGCTTCGACATCTCCGTCGGCTCCGTGCTCGCCCTAGCCGGACTTGTCACCGTGCAGACCCTCAAACTGGGCCTGCCCCTGCCCGTCGGCATCCTCTGCGGCCTGCTCACAGGTGCCGCCTGCGGCCTCATAAACGGCCTGTTCATCGCGCGGCTGGGCATGAGCCCTCTGATAGCCACCCTCGGCATGATGATGGCTGCCCGCGGCCTCGTCACCGTCCACGTGCATACCTACGGCGCCGCCTCCTCCGAAGACCTGCCAGCCTCCTTCCTCAACCTTGGCCAGGCTAAGGTCCTTGAAATGCAGGGCTTCTGGATCGTCGTCATCGCCCTCGCCGTCGTCCTCATAGGAGACATCCTTCTGCGCAATCTCCGCTGGTTACGACAGGTGTACTACATCGGTGGCAACGAACGCGCGGCGGCCCTGTCGGGAATCAACGTCCCCCGCGTCCGCAGCGTTACTTACGTGCTTTGCGGCGTTACCGCGGCCTTAGCGGGTGTGCTCAACTCCGCCCGCTTCGGTACCGCCACCTACGAGGCCGGCATGGGCGTCGAGCTGCAGGTTATTGCCGAGTGCGTCATTGGCGGCGCTTCGCTCGTCGGCGGTCAAGGCACTATCCTCGGCGCCTTCCTCGGCGTCGTCCTGGTCAACTGCATCAAGACCGGCCTCACTCAGGTCGGCATCCCACCCGACTGGCAGTACGTCATCGTCGGCGTCGGGCTAATCTTCTTCGTCACCCTCGACATCCTCATGGCCAGAAGGCGAAGAGGCTAGCGTGCCGAAATTGCCCGGACGTATCCAGGTGTGAACGTCGCAGGGCCTTGCGCCCCGCCGAAGGGGGAAAACAGGAGATGAGCGCGAACCGCAAGCCTCTAGTGGCAGCTATTGTTAGCGTTGTTATGGTCGGGCTGCTGTTCGGCTGCGCCAAGCCGCGGCCTGAGTCGCAGACTACCGGTCCAACGCCCCCCGGCCCGCCCAAAACCACCACCGGGCCGACCTTCAAGGTTGTTATTTCATCCCGCCCCGGCCAGTGGAACCTCGACGAGCGCGAACGTGGTTATCGGGAAACCCTGGCCAAGGAATTCCCGCAAATCCAGGTTATCCAGACCATTGACGACGAGACCAAGTACACGGTTGGCGAACAGCGCGCCAGCGCGGTGCTGGCGGCCCATCCCGACCTGGCGGGCTTCGCAGGCGTCAACGCAGCCAGCGGACCCGGCATCGCCGCCGCCGTCACCGCCGCAGGCAAAGCCGGACAAATCGTCATTGTCGCCATGGACGCCGACTCGGCCGTCCTCGACAAAATCCAAGAAGGTGTCATCACGGCCTCCGTCGCCCAACGCCAGTACTACATGACTTACTTGGGCGTGAAATACCTCTACGGCCTCAAGCACGGCTATTTCAGAGCGCCCGGCGACACCTCGAAGCCTAACCTGCCTGAAATACCGGCCCTCGTTGACACGGGAACCGTCGAGGTCAACAAGGCCAACCTGTCTCAGTTCCGCACTCCTTCTCAAGGCGCTAAGGAAGAATTGCCGCTCAAACACCCCGACTGGGTTGCACTCCTCAGCGACCGAAAGAAGGGCGAGGCCAGGCCCGATGAGGAATATGTCATGGTAGGCATTTCCACCGGCGTTGAGTACTGGAATGCCAACCGCCAGGGATTGATGGACGTCTGTGCCGAGCTGGGCGTCAAGGGCACCTTCGATGGCCCGCCTGACCAGAACCCCGAAGCCCAGGCTAACATCCTCGACCGCGTCATCGCCCGCAAGCCCGCGGGCATCCTCATCGCTCCAGGCAACCCCAACACTCTCCTACCGTACATAAACAAAGCCATTGACGCGGGCATTCCTGTCATCTGCGTTGACACCGATGCTCCTAAAAGCAAGCGACTCGCCTACATTGGCACGAGCAACTACGACGCCGGCGTCATGGGCGCCCGCATCCTCGCCAGGGCCATCTTGGAAAAGCACGGCCTGGCACCGCCCGGCAAGACCTAGACCGCCCGCTACCTCGACGCCGAAGGTCTCATCCAAGGCGAGGCCGGAGCGTGGCCGGTACGGCGTCGCCAGCGCGGCAAAGTGCCCGCCAGCGCCCAGGGCCTACGCCTCCGTCCCAACCGGCCTGTGTCCCCTCGCCACACTGTCTCTGGCTAGCAAGCAGTGAAGGTCTCTCGCTGAAGGCAAAGAAGCCTAGAGTTGGAGGAGATGCTGATGCTGGCTTGTTTGGCTTTTTGCGTGGCAGCCAGCCTTGCTCAGCCCGGCCACGTGCTCCTGGCCTCCTTCGACGAGGCAATTCGGGCTGACCGCAACGACTGGGGCAATACGGAGCCCGTGGCGCTGGAGGGCTTCCGACTAACAGCGCCCGGAGAAGGCTGCCCGGCTAACCCGTCGGGCCGCGCCCTCGACGCCGGCTTTTCCGCCGACATCTTGCGCGGCTGCCTTGCCTTTGCCATACCAGAGACTGCCGACCTGCGCCAGGGAACGGTTGAATTCTGGTTCAAACCAGCTTGGGGTGCTGGTGCCCGCGAGGTGCATAACCTTTTCCACATAAAGCTACGCGGCGGCTACTGGAACGGAATCTGCCTCGTCTATCACGGCACCATCGGCGCGGACGCAGAAGCCCTTGGCGCCAACATCATGGATGGCCTCGACCACCCGGCATATCTGTGCCCAGCCCGTCCCCTTGGCTGGAAAGCCGGCGACTGGCACCACCTTGCCTTCAGTTGGACAGACTATACCGAGTACGTTTTCTGGGACGGCCAGCTCATTGCCCAATTCGTCTCACCCAATCCCTTCCACATAAAGACAAACGAAGGCCAGGTGTGTGTGGCGTCGGGCTGGCGCTCCAACGTTCACGCGCGCGTCCTGATAGATGAGTTTAGGTTCTGCGACGTGCCGCTTTACTGCCCCGATCACCCGCCAGACCCGCTGCAGCGGCCGGGCGGCAACCTGGGCTTAGGGCTGGCGGCACCCGGCACTAATGCCAAGGCGAGCGCTGACAGCCTGGCCGAGCCAGTCCCCCTGGACGAGGACGTGCGGGAACTTCACGACGGGAAATACGGCCAGGCCGCCCAAGTCGGCACGGAACCCAACTGCGGCGTGGTAGTGGTGCGTCTGGCGCAAGAAGAAGCGGTCTGCGCCTTCGAATGGAGCCGCGACGGAGTGCCCTATGCCGGGCCGGAGGGGAGAGGATGGGCCGCGCTGACTCCCTACCCGCTAGAATTCTCGATTGAGACCAGCCAGGATGGCGAGACTTGGGAGAAAGTCGTTGAGGAACGGGGCTTCCGCATCACGCCCGACTTCGTAGCCAGCCATCAAGCTCTACGCATCCGCCACGACTTCCCCGCCCGCCAAGCCCGCTTCGTGCGAATGAACATGAGGCGCGGGCCACGCGGCGATTCCATGCTCATGCTGGACGAAGTGGCGGTCTATTCGCCCGATGGTCGGAACCTCGCGCAGGAGCCAGGTGCGAAGGTGACCACGGCTTTGACGGCGCGGGTGCGCCAGTACACGCCCGAGCTTGCCATTGACGGCCGCTGGGGTGAGGAAAGCTGCTGGCGGTCGGCGACGCCCGGCCACGGCGTTCTCACCGTGGAACTGCCTGAGTTGACAACCGTTTCCCGCGTGGTCTTCAGCCGCAGCCACGAGGGTTTAGCCAGGGACGGCGTACCCTCGGAGGGACGCATCGAGGTCAGTCTCGATGGAGCAACCTGGGCACCGGTCGCGGAAATCACGGGCGCCGACCCCAAGCCCCGCGAAATCACCCTTGCCCCGCAAAGGGCAAAGTTCGTGCGCCTCGTGGTGACGGCCACGGCTGACGGAAAGGAGCCGACAGTGGATGACCTGCGTATATACTAGTGTTGGCGGCGGCAAAGCAGCTAGGGTGGTATCCATTTGGATGCTCGTTCTGGCAACCTCCGCCGGAAGCCTGCCGGCCCAACCCATTGTCCTGCAGCACGCGACGGGCAACACCAAATTCGTCCTGGACACCAAGCACGGGAACCTGGCCGCGGCCAGCCTGGCGGGGCGCGCCGTATTATCGGCGTGCTTCGACGAGTACTGGTCTCAAGCCGATGACGGTTCCTTTCAGGCGCGATCGTCGGAGCTTGAGGACGAGGTCGTGGGGGTCAACACCGCAGCGGGCCGGATAGAGTTTAGCTGTCGCAACGCCGCCTTGGGCCTGTCGCTGACCAAAGTCTACACTTTCGGGCCGGTGGCCAGCAGCCTCCGCAAAACAGTCCTCCTGCGGCCGTACTCCCGCCGCCAGATTGTACACATCCTCTCGAGGGTTAGACTCGCCGACGCCTTCGCGAAAAGCGCAAGCCTTTACACTCCACGGCAGTCTTGGCTTGGGCGCACTCTCCTCTATGGCGTCCGCAAACTCGCCGACATCCGCGAGCCAGTCACCTCCACTTCCGGCTGGGACAATCGCTTCGTGGTTGCCTTCCAGCCCGACCGCAGCGTGGCCGTTTCCCACTGGCTTTCGCAAGTAGATGGCCTCTGGGTGCCCTGCTCCGGCGCCGTCGCCGAATGGGGCAAGGAATCGCCTGCCGCCCTTACTTATTTCCCCGACGGTTGGCGCTTCCGCACCCTCCTGGCAGCCGAAAACCAGGCCACCTCAGCCTCCGTGGACTACGTGCTTCACACCGGCGACTGGTACGATGCCTGGCGACTTTATCGCTGCCTTCCAGGGCTAAAGCAGGCCTACGCTCATCTGGACGCCATGCCCGCCTGGCCCCAGAAAATTAAATACGGCTCCTTCTGGAACCCACCCTGGTATACCGACTACGCCGATGCTACTAAGAAGCTCTGCGAGCGCCTTGGCCCGGACGCCTTTTTTACCATAGGCGTTTTCGGCTGGTCGCTCGATGGTGACCATGAGACCGACCGCCCGTTTATGACAGAAGGGCTTTCCTTGGTCCTGACGCCGGAGTACTTTAGCCGTTGCGTGGCGGCGCTTCAGGAGCACCCTCGGGCGAAAGTGGGCCTGTACATTCAGGGCGGCCTCATTGACAGCGAGAGCGACCTTTACCGCACTCACCCCGACTGGGTCTTCCGAGACGCCGCCGGCCAACCCATAGATTCCGGCTTTGCAGACAACCCAATCGGTCGGTTGTACATAGCCAACCCGCGGCGTGAGGAGTGGGTGAGACACCAACTGGCCCGCGTGCAAGCCGTCTGCCACCGCTACAACTGCGGTTTCATATATTGCGACGGTGGCGGCTACTTTGAGTTGGTGGACTGGGCCGACAGGCAGGTCGTCAATTTCGCCGACTGCCGCCGGCTGAACGAGCGTTTTCTTGAGGCTGTGCGCGCGACAGGGAAAGACCGCGCCCTCCTAATAAACTCCCAGAACGCGCCCTTTGCCGATTTGAGCTGGCTTGAATGCCCCTATTTTGCGCCAGCAATGCCCTGGCCAGACACCGTGGACTTCTGCTTCGATACCAAGTGCATGTCCGACCCTCGCTACACACTGGAGCCTTTGTACTGGAGCGACAACGATCGTTATCTGGCCATGTGCATAGCCTTCGGCCTCACGCCCTGCGGAGACGTCTCACCGGAACGGCCCGAGGCCACCTGGCGTGCCATTGAGACGTCCTACCGAATGAAGCGGGCACAACTGATTTTTGACTCCAGTGCCACCACCCCCGTCTGGTGGCGCGACGGCGTGCCGATCGTAACCTTCGCCCAGCGGCTGGGCAAAGAAGTAATCGTGCCCGTGCTGAACTTCTCCGACCGCGAAGACGTGACGGTCCAGGTGGACTTGGCCGCCGTGGGCTTACAAAACGCTGGCCCCATCCTGGCCACCGCATCACAGCCGCTCCTGTCGGCCAGCGTTGAAACCCTCAGCGGGAAAAGGACCAAGCCAAACCGGTTGGCTTTCAAAATAAAGGTTCCCAACTCCTGGCGGGGCGTTACTCTTCTGACCTTGGCACCGTCAAAGAGATGAGAGGCCACGACGCAGGCCAGCACAAAGGCGACGGACAAAATGCTGCGATAGTTGCCCTAGCTGTGCTAACTGCCCTGCTTATGTTTGGCCGACTGGGCACGCCTCCGCTGACCACGGCCAACGAGGGCCTCTATGCCCAAGTCGCCCGCGAGATGCTTGAAACCGGCCAGTGGATTGTCCCGCACATCAACTCCGTCGTTTACTTCGAAAAGCCTCCCCTGCTTTACTGGCTCGTCGCCCTCTCGATGCGCCTATTCGGCGAAAATGCGACGGCGGCCCGTCTGCCCTCGGCCCTGGCCGGAGCCGCCACTGTTAGCACGGTCTTCTGGCTGGCCGGTCTGATGTTTGGCCGTGCCGCCCGCATCCCCGCCGCCCTCATCATGGCCACCAGCCTCGGCTTTCTTCTCATGGCACGGCAAGTGATGTTCGATAGCCTTCTCACTGCCGCCGTCACCGTCAGCCTGGCCGGCTTTTATGCTGCCTGGCGCCTCGACCGGCGCCGCTTCTCATACCTGGGCTACCTGGGCCTCGCCGCCGCCACCATGGCGAAGGGCTTCGTGGCACCCGCTCTCGTCGTGCTGATTTTCCTCTGTTGGTCGGCTTCGGCCCGCGACCTGACACGGCTCCGCCCCCTGACGCCCCTTGGCCCGATTCTCTTGTACCTGCTCCTCGTGGCACCTTGGCATATAGCCATTTCTCTTCAACGCCCAGATTTTGTTTGGTTCTACTTTTACAACGAGCACATAGGACGCTTCCTTGGCACCCGTCAGCCTAAAGACTGGCGTACCGGCGCCTTCTACACTCCCTTCCTCGGCCTTCTGCTACTGACGACGCCATGGGCTTTCCTGTTGCCAGCGGCTCTCTATAATGCCCTGTCCCACCGTCGCTGTGGCCCCCCGGCTCGCGGCAACTCCAACTTCCTTATCTGCTGGCTCCTTGTCCCGCTCGCCTTCTTCGCCCTTTCAGGAAACCGCCAGTACGCTTACGCGATGCCCGCCGCGCCTGCCGTGGGCCTGCTTGTCGGCGTCCTCTGGCAGGCCGCGAACACCGGCTCGCCATCCCCACGCCTGAGCGCCCGGGTAAGAGCGCCAATAGCAGCCTTTCTCCTGCTGGTGGCGGCGGCTTGGATAACGTGCGGCCTAAAGGCCGGCGTGCCAGGCTCCTCCGGCGAGCGTGCCATCCTGCTTTTCGTGGGCCTTTCGGCATTCATAGTCAGCCTTTCCTACGGCCTGTCGCTACCTCCTTCGCGAGGCCTATCGCCGCTTTTCCGATGCACTGCGGCCGGCGCGGCCACCGCCTGGCTCCTCGCCATGCTTATCTTCCGCAGCATCCCAGGCATTCAGACCGAAGAGCCGCTCGCCAGGGCCTTGATAGCCTGCAATCCGCCCGAAGGAGCTGTCGTCGCCGTGGAGGGTCGGCTTGAGGACTCCTCAAGCTTTCTTTTCTACCTGCCGCGCAGGCTGCGACCGGTTTTTGTCGTGGAAGGACGGACCGGCGGAGACCTTGAATACGGCAGTACCGATCCGAGCGTGCGCCGGCTGTTCCTATCCGCTAAGCAGTTCGCCGAGCTTTGTGCCCGCCGCGAGGTCTTCTACCTAACCAACAATCCGCCACGCCTGCCCCTTCCGCCAGGGATGCAAAAAATAGACGGCACGCGCAAAAAGATACTCTGGCACAGGACAGCCCTGCGGCCACCTACCCCAAGACCCATTTTGCACCAACCCCTGGGCAGCCCTGGGGCCCTGCTCAAGCAGCGAAATTCCGCGGCCCTCCCTGCCCTTTGTCCCCGTAAATCCCCCTACAGCGGCCTACTTTAGAAACAGCTCGATTACCGGCACGACGACGTTCGGCTTTTGTATTGGCAGGGTGAGCGTAAGGGTGGCACGGTCTTTGCCCTCATAGCCGGCGGCCTGCCACGGCTCGAGTCCCTTTATCAATACTTCCGAGCCGTCGTTTAGCAACTGCGCATACTCCACCCTGTCCCTCAAGCCATCGAGGTGGAGGTGCTGGATTGGCCAGGCAAGGACATGGACGTACAGGCGGTTGGTCGTCGGATTGTAGGTGAGGAGGCAGTTATCGGGTTTGGGGATGTCGGCAGGCGCTGGGCCGCAGCCGTAAATTGAGCGGCTATGGCGACGCATCCACTCCCCGATGCCGCGCAAGCGGTCCATAGCCCGCTCGTCAAACTCCCCCCGCGCCGTCGGCCCGACGTTGAGGATGAGGTTGCCGCCCTTGCTTACCACTTCAATTAGCATCCGCACGAGCTGGTCCACACTCTTCCACGTGGCCTCGTCGCGATGATAGCCCCAGGAGCCCGAGAAGGTTTGGCACGTCTCCCACACTACCGGCTGACCCCCCACCGTTACCCCCTCCCGCGGCAGGAATTGCTCGGGCGTGCGGTAGTCCCATCCGCCCTCAACGTCCATCAGGTCTAGCCGGTCATTGACGAGGATGCCTGGCTGCAGCTCTCGTGTCATCTTCAGCAGAGCCTCGCTATCCCAGTCGTACCGACTCTTGCCCAAGCGGTTGTCCAGTTCCCCTCTCTCGTTTCGCGCCGGATAGCTGAAGTCGTAGAACATGATGTCAATCTTGCCGTATTCGGTGAGCAGCTCGCGTACCTGGCCGTGGAGATACTCGATGTACTTGCGCTGGTCGCGGCCTTCGTTGAGGCGGTCGCGGTCGGGCGAATTGCGCCTGGGGTGCACGTTGTCTATCACAAAATGGGGATGATGCCAGTCAATCAGGGAGTAATAGAACCCTACCCGCAGGCCTCTGGAGCGGAAGGCCTCGACCATGGGCCGAAGCAAATCCCGCCCCGCTGGCGTATTCGGTGCCTTGTAGTCCGTCAACTTTGAATCCCACAAGCAAAACCCCTCATGGTGCTTCGTCGTTACCACAAAATACTTCATCCCTGCCCCAGCCGCCGCCTCCGCCCACGCCTCAGGGTCATAAAGGTCGGGGTCAAAGCGCGGGAAGTACTTGCGGTCGTATACGTCGTCCGGTATCTCCTCGTACTGCTTGACCCATTCATGGCGGGCGGCCATCGCGTACAGGCCCCAGTGGATGAACATTCCAAAGCGGTCGTGCTGGAACCAGCTTGTATCGCCGACAGGACGAACTGCCTTAGCCATATTACTCCCTCCGCAGGTCTAGGATGGACGCCAAGTGGTTTCGCCGCGCCATGCGCAGGTCCTTGCCACATCAGAGCGCCAGGACAGCTTTCCAGCGCATGGCGTCCCTGGCCAGCAACAAGACACTCGCGCCCTTAGGGCAGGCGCCGAAAACTCCGCAATGCTCTGAGCACATCACTGTGGCTGATTATGCCCACCAGCTCACCGCGTTCGTTGACGACCAGAAGGCGGCTGCGGCCCGTGTCGGTGAGGCGCGAGAGCACCTCGTCGAGGGGAGCATCGGCCTCGATGACCATTTCCGGAGCCTCAAGGGGCTGCATGACGGCGGCGACGGTGGTGACGGGCCAGAGGTGTCGCGGCGTCGCCCGGAGCACCTCCCGCTCAAGCATGCCCTTCACCCGCCCCTCGCTCACCACCGGATAGGCCCCGTGGCGCAGCATGAACTCATAGGCATGAGCGAACTGCTCCAGGTCCATGTCGGCGGGCACGGTGATGGGTGGCGAACTCATAAAGTCAGCCACCCTAAGGCCACCAAGGCGTGCCATGGCGCTGGCGCGCTGGTATTCCTGCTCAGCCACGGCGGCCAACAGCCAGCCAAGAGCCACTCGCCACAGCCCCGCCGCTACTTCCCCTCGCGCCACCATTTCCCACAGCCCAACCCCCGCCAACCCATACCCCAAAACCTTTCCCAGTCCCGCCGCCACGCCCGTCGCCCGCCGCAGGTCCTTCCACCACAGCCACAGCAAGGACCGTAATATCCGACCCCCATCCAAGGGAAAGGCCGGCAGGGAGTTGAACGCGGCGATCACCAGGTTAAAAGCCCCGAGGTAGAATAAGTTGCTGTGGAGCAAGGCTAAGCCGCCGTGAGTTGTCGGGACGAGCGATGCAAGTTTGATAAACACCGCACCTAGGACGGCACTCGTCAGCGGACCAACGACGGCTATGCGCAGCTCCGCACCCGGCGACCTTGGCTCGGAAGCTATCTGCGCCACGCCGCCGAAAATGAACAGGGTTATCCGCCGCACCGGAATGCCTTCCCGCCGCGCCATCAGCGAGTGCGAGAGCTCGTGCACCAACAGAGACGCAAAAAACAGCACCGTGGCCACAAGCCCGCCAATCCACCGCACCACGCTGGGAAGACTTGCCGGAACGTGCGGCAGCGCAGCCGTGGACAGCGACACCAGCACAAGTACGAAAATGATGACCCACGTGAAGTGGATCTCAACGTCAATGCCTGCTATACGCCCTAAGCGCCACCCGCGCATGATGCCCTCCACAGGCCTGCGTCATCAGCATGATAGCTGCTAGAAAGCAGGGTGACCAGAGGACGGCAGATAGCTATGCACGGCCCTGGCCTGATGTTATACAATGGCGGCCTCGCGGGGCTCAGGCCCGTCGGCCCGAAATAAACACTGGGCCCATCTCTGCCGTGGCCGCCGGTTCCGCCGGCATATTCGCAGTGTGGCAATGGCGCACGCAAGCAAGAAGGAAGAATTCATATGAATAGCTCCTCTCAGCCGACGACAAGGCACCGCCCCAGGGTCGTCGTCATCGGCCTGGACGGCGTGGCCTTTTCCTTTCTGCGAGGACAGATAGCGGCAGGTAACCTCCCCACCCTCGCCCAACTCGCCACCGATGGCGAACTGCGCGAGGCCGTAAGCGTCCAGCCGCCGGTTTCCTCGGTGGCCTGGGCCAGCTTCCTGACGGCACGCAACCCCGGCAAGCACGGCATCTTCGGCTTCGTTGACCGCCGCCCCCGAACCTTCGACCTCTACATCCCCACGGCCTCCGACCTGAGGGCGCAGACGATTTGGGAAATCCTTAGCCGCCAGGGGCGCCGCATCTGCTCCATCAACGTTCCGCTAACTTATCCGCCCCAGCCCGTCAATGGCATCATCGTTGGCGACTTCCTGGCCCCCACCCTGGAAGGCGCAACCTACCCCCCAGACCTCGCTCAAAAGCTGGCCGCCGCCGGCTACACGCTTGATGCCGACCCCATCCTCGCCCACGAAGACCTCAACCGGTTCACCGATGAGGTTTTTCGAGTCTTGGCCGCACGGGTCCGAGCAGCGCTCGACTTACTGCGCAGCGAACCATGGGATGTCTTCATGCTCCACATCATGGAGACCGACCGCATCAACCATTTCCTATGGCGCCAATTCGAAGAAAACCACCCACGCTATCGGGAGCGCCTGCTGGATTTCTACCGCGCCGTGGACGCCGCCGTGGGGCAAATAGCCCAGGCTGCTGGCGACGACGCTGTGCTTCTGGTGCTCAGCGACCATGGTTTCTGCACAGCCCGCAAGGCCGTGTTTCTCAACACGTGGCTGGTCGAGGCCGGCTGGCTACGCCTGCGCACCCCGCAGGGCTCAAGACCCTCACCAGCCGATATGTCCGAAGACTCGCGCGCCTACTGCCTCGACCCCTCCCGGCTTTATCTGCGCGTAGCAGGCCGCGAACCCGGCGGTTTCCTACATCTGGGGCCGGAATACGACACTGCAAGAGATGAACTGGCTGAGGCCCTTCTTTCCATGTGCGATCCCGACGACGGAAAGCCCGTCATCCGAGCCGTCTACCGCCGCGAAGAGCTTTACCGCGGCGTTTGCTTCGACCAGGCCCCCGACCTCGTCGCCGACCCCTACGAGGGCTACGACCTCCGCGGCCGTTTGGGCATGGCCCATACCTTCGACCCCCATCAGCCCCAGACCGGCATGCACCAGTTCCGAGACGCCTTTTGGCTGCTGCGAGGCGCAAAGTTCGCCGACGACGCTACACCTTCCATAACCGACGGCGGCGCAACACTCCTGGCCCTCGCCGGCGCGGACCTACCCCGCGACCTCGACGGCATCCCCCGGGCCACCTAACAACCCGCCCGCGCTAGGCTAGCCGAGCCGACAAGGTGCCCTGGCGGCTGTGTCGAAGCCTACCCATATCCCCGCCAGGGATGGAGGAGGAGTCAACATGCCACTCTATCTGTGGGCCTGCGTGCTGGGGTGCGCTACGGGCCTGTTGTGCGCCTGGAGCGAGGAACTACCCCCACGCGGGGTTGGGGGATGGCCCGTAGCGGACCTGGGCAACCATAGAGCCAGGGTCGTGGTGGACGTTCAAGCCGCCGCCGTGCGCGTGCACATCCCCTGGCGAAGACGGGACGCCGATCCCGCCAACAAGGCCATAATCGTCGTGGACGCAGCCACCGGCCAGCGCCTGCGCAATGTTTTCGTGGCCTCCGTCACGCGCGAGGCCGGCGACGTTGTCTTCCAGCCGACTACAGCGCCAGGCGAATACTTCATCTACTACATGCCCTGGACGGCCGACTACATCCAGTGGAATTACGTCACGCACTACACACCCCCATCACAAACTGCAGACCCAGAATGGCTAGCCGCCCTCGGCCTATCTCCTGACGGGCCGCCATCCGACAGGTGGCGGGAGCTGCCTGCGGCCAAAGTCGTCGCCATCGAGGCACGCACTCAATTCGACCGGTTCGACCCAATGGAAGTCATCGCCACCAAAGAGGAAATCGAAACGCTCCTCGCCGCGCATCCCGACGCCCCCTACCTAGTGTTTCCGGAGGACCGCGAGCACCCCATCCGTATGACGGATGACCTGCCGGTTCGATGGATTGAGTTGGGGCCACGGCAGGAATTTCGCGGGGAGGCGCAGCCCGGAGAGTTCTACGTGTTCCAGCTAGGCGTCTGGGCTGCACGGCAGGCCATTGACAACCTAGAGGCATCCTTCAGCGACCTGCGACCGACAAGCGGCCCGCCAATACCTGCTGGCGCAATCCACCGTTTCAATCTTTCGGGCATTGACTGGCTGGGCCGCCCGCTCAAGCGAGAAGTCTCGGTTCCACAAGGCAAAGTGCAGCCCTTATGGTTTGGCGTGCCTGTGCCCAGAGACGCCAAAGGAGAGTATCGCGGAACCATCGTCCTTCGCCCCGCCAACGCTCCTGAGACGCACATCGGGCTGAAACTTTCCGTGCGAGGCCAAGTTCTTCCAGACGCCGGCGACGGCGACTTATGGCGGCTGTCCAGGCTCCGCTGGCTGGACTCCACCCTGGGCCTAGATGACGAACCGACGCCCCCTTACACGCCGGTACAGGCCGCGGGACGCGCAGTGAGCTGTCTGGGCCGGCGGCTGCGCTTTGGCACCACAGGCCTGCCCGAAAGCATTCTCGCCTGGGGCCACGAGCTCTTGGCTAACCCAATCGAAATGGTCGCAGAGGCGGGCGGCAAGAAACTCAACTGGACCGGCGGCAACGCCAGGCTCCTGCGCAAGGGCAAGGGTTCGGCCGAATGGGAAAGCCTTAGCCGCGCCGGCCCCCTTACGATGTCCGTGGGGGCCAAAATGGAGTTTGATGGATACGTCAACTTTCGCGTGAGCATACAGGCCCGAGAAGAATGCGCCCTCCAGGACCTGCGGCTGGAGATACCCCTGCGGCGCGAAAAGGCCAAGTACATGATGGGCCTTGGTCGCAAGGGCGGCTTTCGGCCGGAGCAATGGGACTGGCACTGGGACATCAACCGCTGCAATAACATGGTATGGCTCGGCGATGTCACGGGCGGCCTTTATTGCAAGCTGAAGTGGCCCGAGGCAACGTGGGAACTCTACAGCCTTCACGCCTCAGGCCTGCCGCGGTCATGGTGGAACGACGGCAGGGGCGGCTGCACGGTTCGAGAGGAGGGTGACCGAGTCGTCTTTCGCGCCTACAGCGGTGCCCGGACCATGAAAGCTGGCGAAACGTTAGACTACTGGTTCGGCTTGCTTATTACGCCGGTCAAACCCCTCGATCCGGCCCACTTCTCGCAGCGCTATTACCACATGGGGCCCGCGCCCGTTGAGGAAGTGCTCAAATGTGGCGCTAACATCATCAATATCCATCACGGCAACGACCTCAACCCGCACATCAACTATCCCTTCTTGCGAACTGCGGAACTCAAGCGGTACGTGGACGCCGCCCACGAAAAAGGCGTCAAGGTCAAGATCTATTACACCGTGCGGGAGCTGAGCACGCGCTTGCCGGAGCTATGGGCCTTGCGTAGCCTCGGCCATGAGATATTCGTGCCTGGCCCCGGCGGGGGACATTCGTGGCTCCAGGAGCACCTCATCAGCGACTATGCACCCGCCTGGCACCATATTTTCCCCGACGGCGATGTGGACGCCGCCATAGCCACCACGGGCCTCTCGCGGTGGCACAACTACTACATCGAAGGCCTGCGTTGGCTGCTGGAAAACGTCGGCATTGACGGCCTCTATCTGGACGGCATTGGCTACGACCGCGAGATAATGAAGCGCGTGCGCCGCGTCCTCGACCGCACCCGCCCAGGCTGCCTCATTGACTTCCACTCCGGCAACGAGTTCCCCTTCGGGGACCTCCGCGTCAGCCCCGCCTGCAAGTACATGGAGCACTTCCCTTACATCAATAGCCTCTGGTTCGGGGAGGGCTACGACTACAACGAGACCCCCGACTACTGGCTCGTGGAGATTTCCGGCATACCCTTCGGGCTTTACGGAGAAATGTTGGAAGGCAACGGCAACCCGTGGCGCGGCATGATTTACGGCATGACGGCGCGCTATTACAGCGGCGCCGACCCCAAGCACATCTGGCGCCTATGGGACGACTTCGGCATCGCCGAGGCCAAAATGATGGGCTACTGGGATCCCGCCTGCCCCGTTCGCACGGACAACCCCGACGTGCTTGCGACCGCCTATGTCAAAAAGGGCACGACGCTGGTTTCAGTGGCAAGCTGGGCGCCGAAGACCGCCAGGGTGCGGCTGATAGTTGACTGGAAGGCCTTGGGCCTTGACCCCACTCGTGCTCACTTCTATGCCCCTTCGGTCCCAGGCTTTCAGGACGAAGCCCTCTTCGGCCCAGACGACCTTATCCCCGTGCGGCCCCGCCGTGGCTGGATGTTCATCGTGGATGAGCAGGCCCGGCAGGGCAAGCCTGCGCCCGTCGAGGAGGACGCCCGCGCTACCCGTCGCCTGCTTTTCGAGGAGAGCTTTGACCGCGCTGAGCTTGGCGAGCCGTGGAGAGTTGTCCTGTCGCCTCGACAGGGCACAGCTCTCAAGCTCGACGCGGGCGCCCTGGTGATTCAGGCCACGGCTAATTCCGTTGCCTTCGCGGAGCGCCCCCTGCCCGCAGGCGTCACCATGGTCGAAGCCCGCGTTTTCAGCGGCACCGACCGGGGTGCCACCTGGGGGCCAGGCATCGCCCTCCTTTGGCCCAACGGGGCCTGTCGCATAAACCTCCGCGCTGAAGGTCGCTTCGGCGTCTACTACGGCACGGAAGCCTTCGGCGGGATGGTGGCGCCCAACAGTTGGTATTACCTGCGCCTCCGCCTCGATGGAAACAGCGTTCTCGCCGAAGCCTCTGAGGACGGCGAGTACTGGGACCTAATCAGTTCAATTGACCGCAGCCACCTGCAAGGCGACCCAGTGGCCGTGCGCGTGGGCAAGATGAGCCCGCCTGCCGACGCCGTGGACTTCGATGACCCCGGGCCGATGGGCACCTGTGCTATAGACGACCTGCGCGCGTGGGCGCCTAAGTGAGCTCCGCCCTCCCTCGCCCTTTCCCCCGCTGGCCAGGCATGTCCGGCCCCGCGGCCCTTTACCTCCTCGCCCTGCTCCATCGCCCGCCGATAGGCTTCTTCTCCCCCAGCGGTCATCGCACACGCGGCACAAAATACCGATAGCAACGTACCAAACCACAGCGCTGGGCAGCGGCCTTTCATGGTTCTTCCTCCCGCCGTCGCGGCCTGGCAGGCTCTCGACCCGTGCCCTCATTTTGCCTCACGATACGAGGCTGACGAAATTGGAAAGAAGCTGCAGGCCGGTCCTTTGGCTCTTTTCGGGGTGAAATTGGCAGGCGTAGACATTTTCCTGCCATACGGAGCTTACAAACTCGTACCCGTAGCCCGTGAGCGTGGCGATGATGCGTTCGTTTTCCGGTGCCACATGATACGAGTGCACGAAATAAAACCACGCTCCGTCGGGGATGCCTTGAAGGTGTGGTGGCTGGGTCACAATGTGGACCTGGTTCCAGCCAATCTGGGGGATCTTCAGGTCATGGCGGAACCGAATTACGCGCCCGGCGAAAAGCCCCAGGCCCTTCTCCCGTCCGCCCTCCTCACTTTCCTCGAAAAGCACTTGTAGCCCAAGGCAGATGCCCAAGAACGGCTTACGCGCCTCGATGGCCGTCAGGATTGGCTTGACTAACCCCCGCTCGCGCAACCCCGCCATGCAGTCGTCGAAGGCTCCCACGCCTGGCAAGACTACCGCCTCGGCTGCGGCCACCTCCGCTGCATCCGAAGTTATCTTCGTCTCGGCGCCAACGTGCCGAAGCGCTTTCTCCACGCTGCCGAGATTGCCCATCCCGTAGTCAACTATGGCGATCATCGTGCGAAACAGCCTTTGCAGCAGTCTCCGCAGGCGAGGTTGCTCCGAACTATTCCTCAGTCCGACCTATTTTAGCAGACGCCATACGCCGCGTCCGGCGCATAGGCTGCCAGGCTCTGGTGCGCAGCCTCCTCTTTGCTTATGCGACAGCTCCCTGGCCGCCTGACCGGCAATCATTCGTAAAGCCAACTCAGCGGCAGGGACGTGAGCTTCAACGCCCATTGCCCACCCGCCTGCGCCACATAATACGTCAACAGCACCCGCTCGCCGAGGGGCAAGATGCTGGTGTAGGCGTACCCATCCCACAACCGCTCTGCACACGGCTCCGTCTCGATGTCCTTTACGTGATGCCAAGTCTCGCCGTCGTCCGAGGAAAGCGCGACCGTGAGCGGCACGCGGCGGTCAGGAGAGTTGTTCCACACGATCAGCAAGTCGCCCGTGGGCAAGCGCTTGATTGACGCCGGCGACGCTGGCGAGACCAGTGGCGTGGCCTCAGGCGCCGTCCAAGTCGCCCCACCGTCGGAAGAGTGACACGCATAGATGCGTCCAAGGTCCGTCCGCAACAGCATCATCACACGGCCATCGGTAAGTTCCACGACCGCCGGCTCGTCGGCGCCAGTGCCTGGCAGGTCAACGTCGGCCCCCTTCTGCCACGTGGCCCCGCCGTCGTCTGAATAGTAGCAACAGGACCGGAAGTGGTAATTGCGTTCCACGTGGTCGGTATGAGAAGCCGGCACGAGAATCCGGCCCGTAGAAAGCTGAACAACTCGGTCGTTGTTCACACAGTGATACCACTCCGGCGGCGTGCAGCATACCGCCTCGCTCCAGTTCTGTCCCTCATCTGCCGACTTGCGGAGATACGCCCGGCAGTCGGAAAGTGAATTCTTTACCAAGTAAACCATGGCCAGCTCCCCGCTATTTAGTCGCAGTAGGCTCACGGACATAACGTTCAGGCCGCCTATGTTGTCTTGCAGGATGAAAGCATCGCTCCAGGTCCTGCCGCCATCGCTGGAGACTTTGCCGGCAATGCGGGCCTTGGCATGGTCGCTACTATCGGCGCCGTAGAACTCCGAATAAGCCAGAAGCAGACGCCCGTCCCGAAGGTCCACCATTGACGCCTCCGAATTGCGCGGGTTCTGCTGGCTCGTGGGGCACACAATCAGCCCAAACATCTCGTCCATGCCTCCCGCAGCAGCAGCAAGGGCCGCGAGCGCGATGACCAGCCCGGTTGACAAGGCGAAAGGCGCGTCAAGCATGCCTCTGGCCTCCTCCAATCTCGCGCACTCCAGGACCTATCAGGAAACTCAGAACCGCCCATACTTTAAGCAAGCGGCGTACATGGCTTCGATATTCGAGAGGGGTGTGTGCGGCGAGACGTTGTTCGCATCGCGTAAAACGAATCGCCCGCCCTCCCGGACCCCGGAATCCATGATGCGCTTTACCTCGGCCGCGATTTCCTCGGGCGGACCGCTGCGCAACAGCGTCACGCGCGGCCCACCGTAAATGTGCACCTCCGGCCCCAGGGCCGCGCGCACCGCCGCGAAATCTATCGGATAGCCCGTATCAAAACTGTTCACCCGCAGCTCGTCACGGATGGTTGGGAAAAGGTGAGAGGCATCGCCACAGAGATGTATGGAGTTAGGCCCCTGGCTGCCGAAAACCTCGCACAGTCTGCGATGGTAGGGCAGGACGTGGTCTTGGTAGGCGGCCACCGACAGCATCGCCACTGCGTCGTCAGCAAATCCCCATGCCACCGTCGTCTCCTCAAGACCCACGTGACGCCGATAGGCATTAATGCGAGCGATGGTGGCTTGGGTGATAAGCTCCAGGAGCGCATGGAAATATTCCGGATCGAGCATCATGTCCAGGCAAATCTGCTCTGCCCCGCGCAACTGGTAAGCGATTGTCAAAACGCCGTCGGTGCCGAGAAAGGGCGGATCAACCACGACGGGCCGGCCGTGAAACTCAAGGCCTTCGTCACAGCGCTTTCGGAAATATTCGTACCTGTCCCAGCACCAGGCCGCCCATTGGCCGCCGAAGGGGTCAGGCAGCCCAGCCTCCACTACCTCCCACTTGCCTTCGTCGGTCAGAACTGGCTCCGCGCACGGCGGCCCGTCCTCGCGGATGACTACACGGCCACCCAGCCACCCGGCCTCGAATACGTTCTGGCCGTCTGGATAGATATGCCACTGTTCCGGCAAGCCCATCTCGGCGTCCTGCGGCACAAAGTGGCGTATCCAGTAGGCTCGCTCCAGCTGGTGCCGCAGCATGGCCTCCGGATCGAGCATGTATTCGCGATAGGAGATGCCCGAGGGATTGGCCTCAGGGACGGTGAGGGTCCATTGGGCTGAAATCCCCAGTATCATCGGCGTCCGCACAGGCTTGCCGGCATGATACGCCTCCCAAACTCTACGCACTTCTTCATTGTGCGCCTCGTAGTCTTCAACTATTGGCATGTCTTAGCACTCCTCGGCCAGCCTTTGGCTGCAGCACACCCAGACGGGCAACCCTAGCCGCGGTCGAACTTCATACTCCAGCGGACGCGCCCGTTTCGCCGTCGGTGCAACACCAGCTCGGCTAAGCGTCCCTTCATGGTCACGTTGCTATCGGCAACGCGCCACCCTTTAGGCACGTATGCCCAAACTACGTATGGGTCTCCCCCGACGACCTGCGCTACGCCCGAAAGTACCTGGCTTGCATCCGACCAGGACACACTCACAGCATCGTCTGCCCCGCAGGTGATATGACGCGACGTGCCCACAAATTGCGGCCGCCCCTCCTCCCGCCAGATGCTCACCACCCGGCACGCCTGAGGCCTAACCTCCATCTCGAACACCTCACCAACGCCCAAGAGTTCCTTACGCCAGAAATCAACGGCCACGTAGCAGCCTGCGGGCAAGCCCAGCCGACCTGGCGTAAGCTTGAGGACCTTCGGCTCCTCACCCCAGTTGAAAAGCCCAACCACATCCCACGAACCCACGCCCGGTTTGCTGATTTTCACGTCGAAAATCCCCGGCCTACGCTCCAGGTCTAGCGGATAGATCTCCATTGGATGAATGTCGGCCACCGGATAAATCCGCCGCAGAAGCTCGACGCGCTCTTCCGGCAACTCATACATCTTGTCGGAAGCCATCAATAGCTGGCCCGTTAATCCCACCAGGGACGCCCAAAGTCGTGCCTGCTCTAACGGGAGCGGCTCCCTCACGCATACCACGTCGGGGTCCGTGTAGAAGGCCAAGGTATTCAGGAACAGCCACTGGAGCGTTGAATTAATGGCCGGCTGCATCCCTTCCCAGCTCAGGCCCACATCTGCCCCGATGCGGATGCCCTCGCACAGCCCCACCGATGAGAACCCGTGGGCGCAGTTGAGCAGGAATCTTTTCGGCCCCATGACCTGCTTTATCACTCCCAGCCCGAGCCGGTAGGCGCGCTCACCATTCAGGGAAGGGTCGGCCAGTCGCGTCCGGTGCGCCTCATACAAGGCCGCCATCCCGCCCTGCGCATCTATCTTGACGTACTCATAGCCCCACTCGTCGCAAATCATGCGAAAGAGCCGGCCGAGATAGTCCTGCGCCGTCGGGGAAGTGGCGTCGAGGTAGTAGCGGCCCGCCCAGTCAACCCTCCGCTCCTGTTCCGGCATCCATTCGTACGGCAGGGGCTCGGAAAGCTCGCCGGGGCTGCCCCCGTCCTCGCGGTGCACGAACAATTCCGGCTTCTCTCGCCACATCTGCTCGTTGCTCTGCGTGAACGGAATGCACCAAAGGCCCGGCCGCATACCCTTGCGGCGAATGTAATCGGCGCAAAACTTCATCCCTCGAGGAAAGTCCCGCTCACAGGTGACGAACCAATCGCGGTTCGTGCCGTAGCCTTCCCCGCGCCCCTGCCAGCCGTCGTCAATCTGCACCCACTCGCACCCAAACCTGCGTAGGTTCTCCGCCAGCCAGTCCGTATTCCGCATGACCTCTTCCTCGTTGATGCTGAGGTAGTAGTAATACCAAGAGCACCAGCCGGCAGGTGGACGAGGGAAATGGCGCCGGTTCATCGCTCGATACCAGGGCAGGCCTCGGTGCAAACGCATGTAATTTTCCACGACGGTGATGGTCATCGGACCAGCGCAGGAGACGACGAAGGCAGTGCCTGCCCGCCCTTTGGGATGCGCCTCAATCAAGAGGCCATCGGCGGAGAAGACCAAAGCGGTGTCCGCTGACGGGCTGTAGATGGCATTGCACAAGGCGCTGGACACCGCTCCGCAGCCTAGCTGAACCACCTCAGTATCGGCCCCAGGCGCCAACCGGCACGCTATACCATCGCGGAAACCCCTCACCTCAGCCCGAAGGCCCGCTGCCGCGCGCAAGTACCAGCCCGTTGGCGTAGTCTCAACTGTCACTTCCCGCCCGTCATGCCCTCTCACGTTTGCAAGAGGAATCCTTGGCACGATTATTTCCCTCCGTGAAGCGCTCTGCGGCGCCGCAGCGCTTTTTCGGTATTTCGCCAGACGGCTGGCAGGTTCGCTGCGGCCACGCCGTCACCTTGCCCTGGAGCCGCACCTGTCGGCTCCCGTGCAAGCACCAGGCGGGCACGCGCACACTTGCACCGCCCTCCACTGATATGCTCGCCAGCTCGCGAAACCGCGGAGTCAACACGCAGGAAAGCAGCGCAGGCAGGGCGGAGATGATGAAAATCCCCATGGCGAGGAAACTGCTGGCAGCGCAGGTGTTGTAAAAACACCTATGCCTTGCCACGGACCGCGGAGCAGCCCTCTGGCATGTCGGGGTCTCTCACGTTGGGCACTTTCGCGCCGGGCCGGCCCCAGGAGCTGCACGACGACCCCACGCCAACACCCGCACGGCCTCCACCAAAACCAACAACGCCAGAGCAACCAAAATTAGCGCCACCCATGGCACCGGATCGCCAGGAAGCTTCACTGTCCAGCCCTCAGCAAAGAAGCCCGCCCGGATGAAACTCAACAGCGCCCACATACTCATCACGTACATGAATGCCGCGGGCAGCCCCGTCACAGCCCACACCCATCGCGCCCTGGCCGTTCTCAAAAGCCACACCGTCACGCCCACCAGCGCCAGCGCCGCCAGAAGCTGATTGCTCGCCCCAAAAAGCGACCAGAATACGCGCCAGGCCGGTATTGGATTGCCTGCTGCGTCCAAGACCTTTCGCGTCACGAAGAAGAGCGGCACGCCGGCCGTGACGGCAGTCGAGATGAAGCGGCCCCCGCGCCCGCGCCATCCAAGAAGCTCCTGCAAAATATAGCGCCCCAGGCGCGTTGACACGTCCAGGGTGTCGTACACGAAGGTCGTGAAAGCCAACAGGGCAAAGGAAACCCCAAAGGACTCAGGCACATGGATGACCTCCAGGAAGCTAGCCAGCCCCTGAGCGTAGATGAAGTTCGGCTTGCCCATGAGCGGTCTGGCCGCCGCCTGCGATACCATCATCACGCAAGCTATTGAAACCACGGCCACCATCCCCTCGGCCAACATCGCCCCGTAGCCCACGGGCACGGCGTCAGGCTCTCGGCGGAGTTGCTTGGACGTAGTGCCGGAGGCAACTATCGAGTGAAAGCCCGAGCAGGCCCCGCAGGCCACCGTGATGAAAAGTATCGGAAATAAGGGCACTCCCTCGCCCTTGGGAGAATGAAACACCAGCGACGTGAAGGCCGGGTACTCTACAGCATGGCCGCCGAACAGCACCCCAAGCAGCCCGCCTGCCAAGGCGAAAAACAAAAAGAACCCCCCTAGATGCCCCCGCGGCTGTAGCAGCAACCACATGGGTACCACAGAAGCCACGAAGCAATAAGCCAGCAGCAAAACGTCCCATACCCTTTGCGCATCCGCGTCAGAAATGCCCAGCAGCTTTGCCAGGTCCAGGGGAATGTACTGCCCCACCCAGATGGCCACGCCCACCAGCGGCAAGAAAATGGCAGTAGCCACGCTGAGGGGCACGCGCCCATACCGCATAAGTAGCGCCATCAAAACCGGCAGCGCCAGATAAAGAAGCGACGAGGTGGCAATACCCCCGCCCAAGACCACCCTGCCGTTCTCCAGGGTTTGAGTCCCAACAAAGGACCCCGCCACGATGTCCGTGAACGCCACTACCACGTAGATGATGGCAATCCAGATGAAGGCCAGAAACAGCACATACGAGCGCTGCGTCATGTACTCTCGGATGACCTCGGCAATCGAGCGGGCCTTGTGACGGACCGATGCCACCAGGCAGGTTAGGTCATGCACGCCCCCGACTAGAATCGAGCCGAAGACTACCCAGAGCAGTGCCGGCAGCCAGCCAAACATAGCAGCAGCCAAAATCGGCCCAACAATCGGCCCCGCTGCCGCAATCGCCGAAAAGTGCTGCGTGATGAGGAACTTGGGGTCTATGGGCACGTAGTCAACGTCGTCGCGCAGCTCCACAGCCGGCGTCACGGCGCCGGGGTCAAGTTTCAAAAGCCGCGCCAGCAGCCGCCCATAGAAGCGATAGCCCACCAGCAAAGCAGCACCAGAAACAAGCGTCACGCCTAGGAGACTCATGGCCGTGGCACTCCTACGCAAGCCCCGCGCCCTGCGCCCGCCTTCTGCGTTCTATCCCGTCCAGCCAGGACACGCCGTAAACTTACAACTTCCCCTCTCCCTCGTCCAGTCGGGCAGGAGCCGTGAGCCTCGCGCCCCGAGAAGGCCTTGCCGCCGCCGCGGCGAATCCGTCACAAGCCGGAAGGTCGCCGAGAGCTGCAAGGGAAGGCCCAGTCTCAGCCTCCCAAGCGAAGCTGCAATGCGGAGGTTTTGGAAATCCGCCACAGCCAGGAGCTGATATGGTCGCCTCAGCCATCGCCGAGAAGTGCCTGCGCGGGGAGTTGACGGGCGAGTACATCGTTGATGCCCACTGTCATCTTGGGCCGTGGCACAATTTCTTCGTCCGCCAGGGCGGGTGGGCAGATGCCATGGTCAAGGCCATGGACCGTTGTGGGGTGGCCGTGAGTATCATCGCCCCTCACCTCGCCATTGGTCCTGACGAACGCGAAGGAAACAGGCAGGCCTATCGCGCTGCCGAGACCCATCCCGACCGCCTGGTGCCCTATGTGACCGTAAACCCCAACCGCGGCGTGGCAGCCGTGGAAGCTGAAATTGCCCGCTGGCAGCCTCATGGCATCCGTGCCTTCAAAATTCACCCGTCCACTCACCAGTACCCTGTCACCGGCGACAACTACAAGCCCATGTTTGAGTACGCCGCCGCTCACGCCCTGCCTGTGCTCTCGCATACCTGGCACGGCGACGCCCACTGTGACCCCTCTGCCTTCGCTCAGCTCGGCGCCCAATACCCCACCGCGGCCTTCATCATTGGCCACGCCGCCTCCTCTTGGGAGGCCATCAACGCCGCCTGTACAGCCGCTGCCCAACTGCCCAACGTTTACCTCGACCTCTGCGGCTCGGTCATGCACTACGGGGCTTTGGAACACATGGTGGCACAGGTGGGCGCCGAGCGTATCTTGCACGGCAGTGACAATCCCTTTCTCGACCCCCGCCCACCCCTTGGCCGCGTGCTAATGGCCCGCATCTCCGATGAACAGAAGCGGCTCGTCCTCGGCCTCAATGCCAAGCGGCTATTCCGCCTCTAAGTTGTGCGTGAGCACCTGACGTGTGAGCACTCGAAGGAGGAACCCGCAATGCGCACACCCGCTCCCGAGGACCTCGCCGGCCTACAGAGGCTGCGTAGCTGGCTGGTGGAGCGCCTAGGCGGGCCATGGCCGCGTACCACGGTCGCCGTCGAGTCCATTGACCAATGGCTGCGCGGCGGCCACGAAGTCCGCTACATCCGCTTTCGCGGCATTCGCGGTGACTGGGTGCCCGCCTACGCCCTTGTCCCTCTCGGCGCAACCGAACCCTTGCCTACCGTCGTGACTCTGCATCAGCACAACGGCCAGTTTGAGCTGGGCAAGAGCGAGGTGGCCGGCATGACCGGCGACCCCTCGGCCAACATCGCCCAGCGCCTGGCGGAAGCGGGCTTCTTCGTCCTCGCTCCGGACGCCGTCGCCTTTGAGGAGCGCAGGGGCCGTGTGCAGCAGGGCTTCTTTTTCGAACGCTTCGTGGCCATGGAGGAACTTCTTCATGGTCGCTGCCTGGCCTGGCGGATGGTGGGCGACGTCATGTGCGCCATTGACGCCCTCTCCGCCTTTCCGTCAGCTAACGTCTCACGCCTCGGCCTCATCGGCCATTCCATGGGCGGCACCCTGACCCTCTTCGCCGCCGCCCTCGATGCCCGCGTCAAGGCCGCCGTCGTCAACTGCGGCCTCGCCTCCCTTCGTTCCGTCCTGCGCGACGAAGTCATCCACTGCTACCTCAACTACGTCCCAGGCCTGCTGCCCACTTGCGACCACGCCCAGATTGCTGCCCTCGTCGCTCCCCGCGCATTGCTCATCAGTGCCGGCGCCGACGACCGCGGCTTCCCAGTGGACGGCGTCATGGAGACTTTCGAGTATGCCCGTCGAACCTTTGCCGCCATGCGCGTGCCCGAGAAGATCCACCTGCACGTCGAGGGTTGCGGCCACGCCTTTACCGAGTCCATGCACCGCGCCGCGCTGTGGTGGCTGCGCCGGTGGCTTTAGCGCCGCCGGGACGAGAAATGCACTCCTTGCTCTGCACTCCCTCGCGTCGTGACCTTTCACCCGACGCCCTATTCGCGCAGAAGTGAGCGGAGGAGGCGGTGTGGCCGAGCTGGCCTTACGGCCTCCGTGCGAGAAGACTGGGGCCAGCGTCCTGGCCGGCGAGAGAGGACTCTAGCAGCCCTTTCCCCGCGACTTTTTTCTCTCTTACAGAAGGCCTCATGGCGACTGCGTAGAAACCCCCTCTGTCACCAGGAGGTGTTTTGCGTGAAGCGGCTCAGGTTTCTAGGCGGGCGCAGGGTTGAAGTTGAGGAAGTGGACCTCCCCCGGCCCCAGCCAGGTGAAGTCTTGGTGCGCGTGCGCGCCTCGGCGCTCTGCGGCAGCGAGATGGAAGCCTTTCGCAGCCCAGAGGCAGCCACGGGCAATCCCGGCCACGAAGTCGTCGGCGAAATCGCCGACGCCTGCGGCCATCCCACCCTGCGCGAGGGCGATCGCGTGGCCTGCCACGCCGTCGTGGGCTGCCAGCGGTGCTACTGGTGCCTCCGCGGCTACGAGCTTTTCTGCGAGAACATGCGGGGCTACTCCAATGCCCACGCCGAGTATGTCGCCCACGCTGCCCATCATTGCCTGCCCATCCCCGACGACATCACCTGGGACCAAGCCCTCATGATTGGCGGCGACACCGTCGGCGTGGCTTACCACGCGGCCACCCGCACGGGTGTGCGGGCGGGCGAAGAAGCCGCCGTCTTGGGTTGTGGCCCCGTAGGGCTCGGCTGCGTGCTCCTGCTATCCTTCTGGGGCCTACGAGTGACCGCCGTAGACCTCGTGCCGTATAGACTCGACCTGGCCCGCAGCCTTGGTGCCGTCGAGAGCATCAACGCCGCCGACGCCGACCCCAGCGATGCTCTGCGCAGCCTCAACGACGGCCGAGGCCCCGACCTCGTCTTCGACTGTGCTGGCTCGCCCAAAACCCTCGACACCGCTCTGCGCTCCGTCCGGAAAGGCGGCACCGTCATCGTCATCGGCGAGCGCGGCGAAACCCCCATCTATCCCTCCCGCGACATCATTCACAGCGAACTGCGCATCCTGGGCTCCTGGTACTTCCTTAGGTCCGATTTCTGGGGGATGGTGAAAGAGACCCGCCACGGCCTGCGCCCCGAGCGCCTTATCACCCATCGCTTCCGCCTCGACGACGCCCAAGCAGCCTACGAACTGATGGACAGCGGCCAGTGCGGCAAGATTGCTTTCATCCAGCTCTGAGGGACCCCAAGGACAGCCTTAGTTGACCCGCCCAGGCCTCGACGCCGCCCCGCACCCAAGATGCACCGGCGGAATCCTTCGCCGCCACGGCCCCGACATCCCTGGGCCTCGCGTTCCTTAGAAACATAGAAGACGCCGCTTATTCAGCCCTCCCAGCGCGCGGAAGGTACCCCGAAAACACCAGCGAAGTTGCCCAGCACGCCGAAGAGAGGGCGAGCTGACATGAGCCCCAGGCTGACGTCCTGCGCACTCGCGATGCACCTGTGCACCGTCCTTGGGGTCGCCGGGCGTACGGTAATTCCCCTAGATGGCACTTGGCAGATTGCCCAGGGCACCATGGACGGCCCAGCGGAGGCCTTCTCGCGCACCTGCCCCGTACCAGGCCTGGTAGACCTTGCCACGCCAGCCTATGAGGAAGTTGGAGTGGCCAGCAAGCTGCGAGAGGCTTTCTGGTATCGCCGCACAGTACAACTGTCGGGGCCGAAGCGCCCCACGGCCATTCTAAAGGTCACGAAGGCGCAGTTTGGCACGAAAGTGTGGGTAAATGGCAAGGATGTGGGACTGCACTGGGGCTGCTTCACGCCTGGGTACTTCGACCTAAGCGACGCCCTCCGGTGGGACCAGCCGAACGAGATACTCATTCGCGTAGGCGCCTACAAAGACGCCGTGCCACCGTGGGTACCTACGAATACGGACTACGAGCAGTCCAAATGGATACCGGGCATCTACGATACCGTGACGCTGACGTTGACGGATGAAATCTACGTGGCGTGGTTGCAGGTAGCGCCGGACATCAGCCAGGGTGTTGCCAAGACCCAAGTTGTCCTTCGCAACGCCGGCACCGAGGCCCGAACAGTACCCCTGCGCCTGAGCGTGAGGGAATACAGGTCGGCAAAACAAGCAGGGCGGGCTGTCGAAAGAAAGGTCCTGGTACCGGCCGGAGACGAAACCACCGTAATAGTACCGGTCAAGATTGACCGTCCCCAGCTATGGTCGCCGGAGAACCCCTTCCTGTACGTCATGCACGTTCAGGCAGGCGGGGATGCAGTCGAGACGCGCTTCGGCATGAGGGAGCTTCGCTTCGACCCGCCAACGGGCCGCGCCATCCTCAACGGCCGGCCGTATTTTCTTCGCGGGACGAATTTCTGTATGTTCCGGTTCTTTGAGGACCCGCTGCGGGGCAATTTGCCCTGGAATCGAGAGTGGGCGCGGCGGCTGCTGGAACTGCCCAAAACGGTTCTTCACTGGAATTCTGCCCGCGTGTGCATCGCTCCCTTCCCCGAGTTCTGGTACGACTTGGCGGACGAGATTGGGTGGCTCCTGCAGGACGAGTTTCCCATTTGGGGTTTTCACGAGCAATGGAGCCAAGAGGAATTAGAAAGGGAGTTTGCCGAGTGGGTGCGGGAGAGATGCAATCATCCGAGCATCGTGGTGTGGGACGCCTGTAACGAAACCTTGACGCCTCGCACTGGGGAGCTGATAGAAAAGACGCGGCGGCTGGACCTATCTGACCGCCCCTGGGACGACGGCTACTCGGAGCGCCATCGGCCCACCGATCCGATGGAGATACATCCCTATCTGTTCCTGGGCCAAGCTGTGGAATGGGACCCTAGCAGCCTAGGAGCCGTGGCCGACCGGTCGGTGCCGCTCCTCAAGCCGCCGTTCATCATCAACGAATACGACGCTCTCTGGCTGCAACGAGACGGCACGCCCGCAACGGGGTACCAGGCCTTCTTTGACACCAATCTCGGCCCGCATGCGACAGCCGAGGAGCGGCGTGAGACCTTGGCCTACCTTGGGGCCGCTCTCACCGAGTACTGGCGCGCTCGCCGCGAGGCCGCCGGCGTCCAGTGGTTCTGTTATCTCACCTACTCGCGTCCAGGCGGCGTCACTAGCGACAATTTTCTTGACCTGCCCAACCTCCTCCTAGAGCCGCACTTTTTGGACTACCTCAGCAATGCCTTCGCCCCCCTGGGCGTGATGATTGACGACTGCCGCGCTTGGGAACCAGCCGACACCGAAAGACACTACCAGGTCATCGTCACCAACGACTTGGAAGCAGCCAAAGAAGGTACACTCCTCCTCAGGCTGGTCTCACGGGACGACGGGCAGGTCGTGGGCCAAGCGCAGGCCCGCTTTCGCGTTGAGGCCTTGGGGCAGACATCGGTGAGCATGTCCGTCAGGTTCCCGAGCCGACCCGGCCCCTACGTGCTCCGGGCGGAGCTTCAAAGCAGAAGCGGCGAGCAGGCAGTAAGCCGACGCAAGGTTCAGGTACTGGCACCCGAAGACGCTCGGCGCAGACACAATTTGGCCCAGGGCAAGCCCGTCGTGGCCTCCAGCGAGGTTACTGACGCCCGTGGCAACTGTCCCGCGTCGTTCGTCAATGACGGTAAGCGCTCAACCCGATGGTCGTCGGAGTTTAGCGACCCACAGTGGATACAAATTGACCTCGGCGAAGAGCACACCATCGGCAGGATGGTACTTGTGTGGGAAACGGCCTACGGGCAAGCCTACAGGATTGAAGTCTCCTCGGACGGGGAGAACTGGCGGCCCGTTTACGAGACTGAAACGGGCCGCGGGGGCACCGAAAGGATAACCTTTGAGCCAACCCAGGCTCGGTACATACGCCTATATGGGCAAAGGCGTGGCACTCAGTGGGGCTACTCGCTTTGGGAGATAGAAGTGTTTGAGCCGTGAGGCTCCGCATGGGAGGTCAGCTACTTTCCGCGACGCGAGGGCAGCCGGCTAGGCGCAACCCACTTGGCCCCCCCGCTCCCTGCCCGCGAAACAGGGGCGAAAAGCTCAGCCCGCGGTTTCGCAAGTGCTCTATCGGCGCCAGTGGTAGGGACAGGGCAGCATAGCCCGCCGCGGCCAGCCTAAGTGCCTGACTCCTGCTCGCGTATAAAGGCTTCGACCTCGCTGCGGAACTTGGCTCCTTCCATGGGCCCTTGAACGCTGGCGGCCAAAGCCCCGCAGGCGTTGGCCAGCCGCCCCATCTCCTCAAGTGAAAGCTCCTCAAGCAGCCCGCACACAACGGCCGCAGCGAAGCAGTCGCCAGCACCCGTCGGGTCCACCACCTTCACGGGATACGCCGGCACCCGTACCACCTGTTCCGGCATGCACAATAAGCAGCCCTCTGCCCCCAGCTTCACTGCCACAAGCCTCACGCCCCTGTCCAGCAGCTTCTCGGCGCCGGCTTGGGGGTCGTTTTCGCCGGTCAAGGCGGCCAGCTCGGCCACGCCCGGCAGGACGAGAGCCGCGCGTGACAAGACAGGCTCGCAGAGGGCGCGGAACTCCTCCAGCCCGCCCATGAGAAGCTCAGGCCGAAGATTAGGGTCAAAGGAAATGTCGCAGCCCATGCGGCAAGCCGTCTCGACGGCCCGGTAGCATACCTCTCGCATACGCGGCGAAGCTGCGAGGGTGGAACCACAAATGTGCAGCCACTGCGCCCGCGCCAAGTAGTACTCAGGGACGTCAGGCAGAGCTCCAGCCGCGGCGTTGCCCATGTGAAAAATAAATTCCCGCGAGCCGTTCTCACGGTAGGTGATGAAGGCAACGCCGGTAGACATATGGGGCATCGCCACCAACTCGCCGGTCATGACGCCGTCGGCCTCGAGGCGGTCAACAATGAGGCGGCCAAAAGCGTCCTGGCCTACCGCGCCCACAAACGCCACCCCATGCCCAAGACGAGCTACCTGGTCGGCGAAAATCGCGGGCGCCCCACTGGGGTATGGACCAACGAACTCGCCAATCGCTTCCAGGGGAATGCCCACACCCCGCCGCATTATTTCCACCAGAGCTTCTCCGACGGCTACTATCTCCGGCATGGTCTATCCTCCGGCGGCGTCGCGATGGCATTGGGATGCCCACGCCGCCTTTGCTGTGTAGGCGGCATGTGGCCGCCACCGCTATCTTCGCCCTTCATTCACCCCCATGGATGAGCGCGCACACCATCGCCTCAGCGTCGCGCCAGTCTATCACCCCGTCCGGCCGGCTGACCACCGCCGGCCACGTCCCTGTCCCTTGGGCGCCCTAGCATCGGCTCTCACGGCAAAGCTTCCGGCCTCCGCCTCTATCGCCGGATCTCCCCTTGACTGGTCGGTTTCTCTTTTAGGTGATAGACTCCTACCAGGCCTTCCAGAAAGGATTTTCGGCATGAGCGAGAGCCAGGTTGAGCTTTGCGCCCGCGCCATCGCCGAGCGGCTGGGAGAGCAAAGTGTGGTGGTGGTACTCACCGGCGCCGGGCTGTCGGCCGAAAGCGGCCTGCCCACGTTCCGCGGCGCCGGCGGGCTGTTCAGCGACCCGGAACTCTTCCGGGCCTTCACCGCCGAGATGTTGCGCCTGGCCCCACGGGCATGGTGGGAGGTCTTCCAGCGCGTCAGGGAGCTGCTGACCGAGGTGCGCCCTAACCCTGCCCATACCGCCCTTTCCGACCTTGAGGAGCTGCTACGCCCCCACCTGCGGCTCGTCGTCATCACACAAAATGTGGACGGCCTGCATCAAGCCGCGGGTAGCCGACGGGTACTGGAACTCCACGGCAGCGCCCGGCGCTACTATTGTACCTGCTGCGGCCAGCCCCACGCTTTTCTGCCGGAGCACATCGTCGAGCTACCGCCCCGCTGCGCCTGTGGCGGCGTCATCCGCCCAGCCGTAGTCCTCTTCGGCGAGGCCGTACCCGACGACGTCTGGCAGGAAGCCTATGCAGCAGTCCAGCGGGCATCCGTCATGCTGGTGGTCGGCACCTCTCTGCAGGTGGAGCCGGCGGCGTCCCTGCCCGCCATCGCTCTTTACAACCGCGCCCTCGTCATCGAGGTCAACCGAGAAGCCACCCCCCTCAGCGGCGCCGCGCGCTTTTCCTTCCGCGCCCTCGCCAGCCACCTGCTGCCCCTCCTGGTAGAACGCCTGCGCGGCTTGCTGCGCCAGAAGATGGCTTCCTGAAGCCCTAAGACAAGGCCTGCGCGGTGTTGGGCAGGCGGAGCTTTGGTCTGCGATGTGGCGCCCCGCCCACCCTCGGGCGGCGGCTGGGTCACCATACCCGCGCCCACCCACGCCACTTCACCCAGCCCACCCCTGCGCGGCGGGCAGCCACGTGCCTCTGCCTCGCCGCAGGCTGCCAACGGGCACCTGTAGTTGCGAGCTAAAAACGGCAGGGCAAAACCCGTGTCCCTGTTGTTACGACGCTGGGGCGGCGGACCCCACTGCTCCCTAACCTTCAGCAGTACAGGAAGGGTCCTTCATGGTCTTGCACGGCTGCGCGGTGGGCTGCTTCTTCGGCCTGCCGGAGTAGCTCACCTTCATCCGGCCCCTCTAAATTCCAGCCGCTCACGCCAAGCCTCAGCTTATACTCCCGCCCCAGCGCCTCATGGCCAGAGATGCATTGGTCCAGCCGAATGGCGGCAAGAAGAGCGTCCCGCTTGGCCGTATGCGGCATAAGGATAGCCAGGCGTGCCGGCCCTAAGCGTGCGCAAATATCCGTACGCCGAGTGTGAGCAGCAAGCATCTGGGCCATTCCCCGCAGCACCCCAGGTCCCACCTCCGCCTCTGTCCGCGGCTCCACGTCAATTACCACCAGCGCCAGCTCCGAGCCGTAAGAAGCTGCCCGCAGAGCCTCCCGCTGCAGCTGGTCGTGAAAGTAAGCCGCGTTGTATAGGCCCGTGACGGGGTCAAGAAGGCCTAGGCATTGGCTTGGGCTGTTGGTCATCAGATAAGCTAGGGTCGGCCCCACTCCTACAGCAGTCTTGGCCGCCCACTCCCAGTCGGCATCCGCGCCGGAAGTAAGGCTTCCTACCCGCAGCAGCCCTACCAGTTCCGCACCAACACGGATGTCGTACGTGCGAAAGACAGTCCAAGCGTCCGCCATCGGCTCCGGTCGGCTAGATGCCGTCTGCACTGGATATAGCCGCGAGGCCGGCCGGAGACACAGCGCCTCGGGCGCCACGCGGCGATAATACTCAGCCAAGCCCGCCATGTGCGTCTGAACGACCGTCCCCCGAATCGGCAAGTAGGAATACAGGTAGCCGTGCCAAATATCCCGGTCGCCAGCCAGCAGCCATACATCGAGGCCGCGCTCCATGCCAGCCTCACACAGAATTTGCAGCGCGTCTATAGGAGATTGGGCAGCCGTCACCATTGCGCTGTCGAAAGCGGTACTTTCCGCTTCTGTCATCTGAAACACCTCACTTGTAGCGGTCTGCGTCGCAGACTTCATCGGCCTTCTGCTACCCTAGCTTCTCTCCTACGGCTGCTCTTTTACGCGGGCTTAACGGCCTCTTAGAAACTTTTGTGCCAGCCCGGCCAGTATTTCTCCGTTCTGAGAGGCGGTTGTCATCATGCCCGCGCGAATGCTATCGTCTTAGCCGCTATGAGTAACACCTACGACCTCGCAATCCTCGGTGGTGGACCAGCGGGCTACGTGGGAGCCATTCGGGCGGCCCAGTTGGGTGCCCGCGTGGCCATAGTCGAGCGTGATGCTTGGGGCGGTACATGCCTCAACCGCGGCTGCATTCCCTCCAAGGCTCTCATCCACGCCGTGGAAGCCCTCGTCTTAGCCAAAGAAGCCAAGACCTTCGGGATAACCTTCGGCGAGGCCAAGGTGGACTGGGAGGGCCTACGCAATTACAAAAGCCGCGTCGTCAAGCAGCTTCGGTCGGGCGTCGAGACGCTGCTGGATGGCAACAGGGTGACGAAGCTGGCCGGCCGCGGCAAACTCCTAAGCCCCGAAGAAATACAGGTGACGGCCGACGACGGCTCCCAGGAGGTAGTCAAAGCCCGCAAGGTCCTGCTTGCAACCGGCGCCGTTCCACTAATCCCGCCCATACCCGGCGTGGACGCGCCAAACGTGTTCACCAGCGACCAGGCCGTTGACTTGCCCGGCCCCTTCGAAGCCGTAGTCATCGTCGGCGCCGGCGCCGTCGGCTGCGAGTTCGCCTACATTTACTCTCAGCTCGGCACCAAAGTCACCCTCATGGAAATGCTCCCGCACATCCTACCGACTGAGGACGCTGATGTCGCTGAGGTGCTTGCCAAATGCCTCAAACGCGCTGGCGTGAAGATACTTTGCGAAGCTAAGGTCCTGGGCGTCCGGCAAGCCAACGGTCGCAAGCACGTTGAGTACGACTGCCGAGGCACGTGCGAGACGGTTGAGGCCGACGCCGTACTGCTGGCCGTGGGACGCCGCGCCGCCATCACCGATATCGGCCTGGAACAAGTCGGCGTCGAAACCCATCGCGCCGGCGTGTGCGTAAACGAGCACCTGGAAACTTCCGTGCCAGGGATTTTTGCCGCTGGGGACTGCTTACGGGGCGTGGGGCTGGCTCACCTGGCTTCCCACGAGGCCCTGGCAGCGGTGGAAAACGCCTTGGGCGAGGCCGGCCACGTCAACTACGATTGCGTGCCGGCGGCTATCTACACGCACCCGGAAGTGGCTTCCGTAGGCCTGACACAGACCAAGGCCACCGAGAAGGGTATTGACGTGAGCGTGGGGATTTTTCCCTTCGCAGCCAACTCGCGGGCCGTGGCGACCCACCAACGCGAAGGCTTCGTGAAGCTCATCGCCGACGCCGCGACGGGCCGGCTTCTTGGTGCCACCATCGTCGGCCCCAACGCCTCGGAGCTAATTGCCGAGCCAGCCCTTGCCATCCAGATGGGCGCCAAGGCCGCTGACGTAGCCGAAACTATCCATTCCCATCCAACGCTCGCTGAGGCCGTCCACGAGGCGGCCCTGGACGTCCTCGGTCGCTGCCTTCACATGCCGCCGCGCAAATCCTAGCACGGAGCCACCCCAACGCAGCGCCCACCTCCAGCCACCCCCTCGGCAGCCCAGAGGGTTGGCCAGGGCCACCGCTCATAGGTCCACGCTGTCTGCAGACAAAGCCCACGCGGTATTTCCCCTCACACCCGCAGGCTTTCTCCCCAGTAGCCCTCAAGCCACGGCCGCTCGGCCTCCAAGAGCTTATTGAAGCACTCACGGATGGCTGCTGGCGGGGCGCTGGCGGCCGTGCAGGGATCAATCAAGCACGCCTGGAGCGCCTTCTTGAGGTCCTTTTCCAAGACGGCGTCGGCTGCCAACCTCTGTACGTCCGCAATACCTCGGCAAAGAGCCGCCAGCGGTACCGGCAGACGCCCCACGTGATGCGGATGTATCCCCAATCGGTCCACCGTGCAGGGAACCTCCACACAGTAGCCCTCCGGCAGGTTCTCTATCATCCCTCGGTTCATCACGTTAAGGTTCATCCGGTAGACCGCGTCGCTGCCAAAGGCATGGATTATGTGAGCACCATACTCAAAGGAGCGCTCCAGCTTGAGCGGCCGGCGGCCGTCAAGTTGCTGCATCAGGTCTGAGTCGGCATGCCAGCGCGGATGGGTCTCGTCGGCCACAGGCGACACTTCGCGCCCTCGAAGCCCTAACCGCTCCCGCTCTTCCGCCTGGTGCATGTAGTAGGGCAGATACTCCGCACAATGGCCCGACGACTCGGTCGTGAAGTAGCCGAAGTGCCGGAGCAGGTCGAACTGCACGGCCCGCTCGCGATACACTTCGGGCCTCTCGGCGGCGCGAAGAAGGTCCGGATAGGCATCGCGGCCGTCTAGATACTCCAGGCGAAGAAACCAGGCCATGTGATTAACGCCGGCGGCGAGATAACGAAGCTGTTTATGCGGGATGCCAAGCCACCGGGCGATGTCGCGGATGCCGTACTGAACATTGTGGCAGAGGCCCACGGTGAGGATACGCGGGCAGGCGTCGCAGAGGACGGCTGTGAGCATAGCCATGGGATTGACGTAGTTTATAAGGCAGGCGCCAGGGCAACGGCTCTCCATGTCCTGGCCAATGGCAAGAAGTTCTGGAGCCGTCCGCATGGCCCTAAGAACTCCGCCAAGGCCCGTCGTGTCGGCAACGTTCTGGTAGATGCCGTACTCGCGCGGGACGGCTATCTCGTAATAGTAGGGGACGCCGCGATAAGCTGGGCCGCCTTGAGCGAAGGAAGTAATCACGAAGTCCGCGCCGTCAAGCACGCCACCGCGCCAGTCTGAGGCCGCCGAAATCCGCGTCGGTGCGCCGTAGTGCTCTACAACCTTCCGCGAATAAGCAACCACCGGCCCCAGATGTTTGGGGTTCACGTCAACTAGCACAATCTCGCTTTCGTGGAGCTCCGGAAACGAGAGAATGTCAACCACGGTCTGGGCACCAAAGCCACTGCCGGCGCCGATAAACACGATTTTCATCATCTTGCCCCCAAGAAGAAATTCGGCCCTTACTTGCTAACCTAGGCCTTCGCTAGGCAAGCTGCGCCAGCCGCTAGCCGTGGGGCCAGGTTACACGCCGAGGGGCTGTTTCCTTGCAGAAGCTTTCACGGCAAGTAGGCTTACCCTTCTAGAAAAGCTTGGGGCACGGTGAAAGTCAGCTCGAAGGGCTCGACTTCAAGGTCGTCTTCCTTTTCCACAACCAGCGCACGGAACTCAACCCGCGCGACCTGGACCGGCCCGTAATCCATCTCCATCTGCAGGCGGCCAGCTTCGCTCCATCCTGCACAGCTCGGCGCTGCCAAGGGAACCCCATACGGCCCGTACGCACGCAGCTCAGTCCAGATCACTCCCGTCGGCTTGGTGTCCTCTCTCCACCACTCCGGGGCCCGAAAGCCTTCCACGACCCACCTCAACCGCGACCCAGCCGGCTCCCACGAAACTATCCTGAACTGCACCGGCCCGGCCTGCAATGCTCGCCCTACATCCTCCGCCAGATTGGCCGTCGCGCTCACAGGCCCCTCACGCGCCACCAACACTCCGCCAGCCACCCGCAATTCGCCAGCCGCCATAGCTTCCTTGGGCACTGTCCCATACGGCTGCCGCACACAGCGAGAAAGCGGAGGCGCCTCGGGGGATGCCCAGCTCGGCATCGCAGCCACGGCATGTTCAAGCCCGTTGGGCAGCCGCAGGACCACGCGGTTGCCATCCAGCCCAACGAAGCGGTCGGCGGCATCAAGGTCAGCCGGATACAACCGCAGGTCCAGGGAATAGCTCGGCGCGTGCTCGCGCATCCTCACTCCGTCCTCGCCCCAGCCCAGCGACCGACTTGCACGTCTTTCAATTCCCAGCAGCACAATGTCAAAATGCGGCGTGGAAGCCCTCGGCGCCGTGGCCCCAGTCACATCTCGTCGGACCGACACACGCGGATGAGGCCAACTATTCTCCAGGTCTACCCAAAGGCCCAAGGCCGCGCTGACCTCGCGGAGCACGTCGAACAAGCGCGCTCCACGGACGGCGACGGCAATCGGCTTCTCCGCCTCTTGCTCCGACAGGCCTGACCATCTCTCACCGGGAAGCCGCACGAACCCCAGGGCCTTCTCCAGTGCCTCGAAAACATTCCCCGCCGGGCCAGCGTATTCAAAGCTGATACCAGGCTGCGCCGCGCCCTCCTGGGCAAAAACTCCGCGCCCCCACAGCAGTAATGCCAACCACGCGACCAGCAACCTCCTTGTCACCGGCAGCACCTCCCCTACCGTCGCCGCTCACTGCCCCTGTTGTCCTTCCTCCATCGCTAGACCCTTCGGGCCAATGCGCTCCACTGGGATAGGCTGGAAGCCCAGCCGGAAGGCTGGTGATTCGGGCCGCAGGCGATAGTCGTCGTGGTCCGGGTCAACGAAGAGCGGGTCGGCAACTATGGAGTTCTGGTCGAAGCCCGCCTCAAGCCACTGCCGCCACGTGCCGGCGGGCATTATCCGTGCCTCCAACGCCGTCAAATCACCCCCGCGAAGAAAATACACGTTCCGGTCGCACTCAGCGAACGCATCCGGTTTGAACCACCATGAAAAGATGACCTGGGCTTCGGGCCGCGAGTAAACCACGATGTTATTGACAAATCGATTCCCCTTCATGAAATCGTCCCGAGGCTGGAGGCGGACCTGGTGCTCGTGGCCGTCAACAAAGATGTTGTTCTGGATGACGTTGTTTTGCCCGCCATGAATACACACCCCGCCCACCACCGTCCGCGCAACGATATTGCCAAAGACGGTCGTGCCCGAAGAATAATCGTCCAGGTACACGCCCCACGTAAAATAGGGAGTGAGGATCCGCCCGTCGGGTGTGGTGCCCATCCCAACCGAGTCAAGGATGAGGTTGTACCGCACGATGTTCCCACTGTCCCGATGCTCGTAGCCCAACGACTCGAAGGCCCCGGTGTCGTTGGTCTCCAGGTTCGTCCGCAACATCTCGTTGTACTCAATGACATTGCGGTGGGAGAGGCGCTCCTCGCCCTGGCTCTTGCAGGAGATAGCATAGCGTGGCACGTCGGTGATGCGATTGTAGGCCACGCGGTTATCGGAGCCGTGCACCATGTAGACGCCCGCAACGTGCTTGTAAATGAGGCCGAGGCGCTCCATCACGTTGCCCAGGATGGCACAGTGGTGTGGCTGGACCGCCGTCCCACCCACGAAAATGACCCCACCCTGGCCAAGGTCGTGCAGGTGGTTCTCGCGGACGACGCAGTTTTCAGAGCGGTTTGTGAGCTTAACGCCGTAGCCTCCAAGCCAGGCAAACTCGCAGCGCCGGATGGTACAGTTTCGCGCCGCCGACAGCACTACGGCCGCATCCTGAGGTGTGTAATAGTCCCGCGTGATAGTGTACGTCGTGTCGCGGAAGCGGAAGCCCTCCAAGACGATGTGTTCGACGAACCGTCCCTCCGCTGCGTCCCCTTCGAGGCGTATCAGGCTCTCCAGACGCGGCGCCACGACCGGCCGCTCCGGAAAGCCAGGGTCGTCGGGGATGTACAGCACCTCTCCCCTCTCGCGGTCCAGATACCACTCCCCCGGAGCATCTAATGCCTCGCGCACGTTCTCGATGAAGTAGCGGTTGCCCATCCGCACATCCTGGGCAGCACCTGGCTGGGCGAACACAATCCGCCGGTCGGCGTAGTCAATGCGCTCCACCGGAACAATCGCGTTGACCCAGCCCCAAGCGATGAAGATATGCACCTCCGCGCCGCGAACGTCCTGGAACTGGGGCAGGTCGCCCTCGCGAAAACGCATATGGGTGAGAGTGCCTGGGGGCGTGACGTCGGGGATTCGAATTTCCGGCCCCTCCGCCTTCTCAGCAGCCTCCCCCTGAATAATTACCACATGGCAGCCCTCCGCAGGAGGCTTCACTTCCACCGCCCCCCACCACTGCGGCTGACTTATCGCCTCCTGGGGATCCCATGCTGGGTCATCGCACAGCACAAAGGCGTCCAGGGAGATGCCGCCGCCACGCTGGTTAGTCCATTGCAGAAGGTGCTCGCCCGCCCGCAGTTGCAGCTCACAGACCTCCGCCCATTGGAACCGGTCCCAACCGCCCGTGTCGGGCAAGTTCATCATCGGGATCCAGTCCTGGTCATCAACGCGGATGGCCGTCCGCCCGCCCATGTTGGCCACTCCAAAGTCCGTCATTTTGTGGCCGTAACGCACCCAGACGCGATACCGACCGTCAGCCGGTGCCCGAAAACGCCACTCCAACCTGTCGCCAACGTTGTGGACGTTCTGGGGGGCGACGTTGAAAAGCCCTTTCTCCCACGGCTCGCCGCCAAACTCCGCGAAAAGCCACCCGCCCGTGCGCGGATTGGCTGGGTCAAAATTCGGATGCCTTGCACGGACCGCCCACTTGTCACCCATCCGAAGCAACCGAAAATCAAGCCCTCCGGCCACCCTGGCCACCCACGCCTCCCCCTCACCCTTCCGCCAGCCCTCCAACGGTACGCCGCCGCTCAGCGTCACTTCCTCGCCTTCAGCCGCGCGGTATGTGACGGGACACTCAGCCGTCCCCGAATCCTGGGGCGTGAGCACCAGCGGCTCGTCGAAATAGTAAGTCCCTCCGTGAACGATGACCTCCACCGGTGCGGTCAGCCCAGCCTCCTTCAGCCTCCGGACTGCATCCCGCGCGCCCTGCAGAGTTGCCAGCGGCCGCTCGGCAGTCCCTGGATTAGCATCGTCGCCCTTGGGCGCCACGTGAAGCCTGACAGGTGCCACCGGCTGGGCTGCGCAAGAACCTACGCACAAGACCAACAGCATGAGTCCCACCAGCAAGACTTGCATCACCAATCCCTCCCAGGGTCCAGCGCCACCTCATTTCGCCGCCTGGCAGCCCACGCCTGCCGGCACGAGGCCCGCAGTGTTGTTGGGACCGCTGCGAATTGCACACCCCCACAGACCCCAGAAAGCACCGAGGCGAGACGACGAGGTGCTCCGGCCGCTACTGCGACGTGACCTCTATTCGCAGCGGCCCGTAGACTTCGTGGAATAAGTCGCCCTTCTTCTCGGCGGCAAGTACTTCCCAGCGGGCATCCCCGCGCGCAGCCACCCACAGCCGAAAACCCCGCGTTTCCCGCTCCAGTTTGACGTCCTTCACCACGCCTGCGTGCGTGCGGTCGAGGCCGTCGGCCACGCGCAGGATAGCCGCCAGGCGCCGCACAGCCTCTTGCTCGTCGGGGTTCAGAGCCGAGAATCGGCAATGGCGAGAGCGCGGCGGCGGCCCGCGATGATACCGTGCCAGCAGCGCCACAATGCGCCGCTCGCGCTTCGTGAAGCCAGGCAGGGTTGTACGCTCGATGAGCCGGCGGGAGTGCTTATTGTGCTGCGCCAGCGTCACAGACAGGCCGATATCGTGGAGCACGCCAGCAGCCAGGAGAAGCTCCCGCCATCCCTCGCCAAGGCCGTGCTCTGCCTGCAACTGCCGGAAAAGCTGGTCGGCGAGGCGAGTCACCTGGGCGGCGTGCTCTTCTTCCACCTCAAACTCTCGCGCTACCGCCACCAGCCCAGCCACCCTCGCTGGCACCGGCGGCCATTTTCCTTCCGGCGGCAAAAAGCTGGCCTCCACGCTCCCGAGATTACACCACGGGATACCCGCAAACCAAGTCCATCGGCTCGCGCCGGCTTAGCGCCCTACCCAAACGCACAGCCCACCCGCAGGCAAGCCACAAAAACAAACAGCCTTGGCGCGCGCCTACCCGACCACCAACACGCCGTGGATGTGCAGCGATGGTATTACGGCCTCTAGGATGCCTTTCTTCCACGACCACTTGACGGCCTTGGCGTCGGGCAGCCAGCAAACCTTTTTCGGCTTCTTGGGTACCCGCAGCCGCACCCAGAGTGGACCGACGGGCGGAATGAAGTCGGGGGCAAGAAATCGGTCGGCCCGCTGAGCTTCAGATAGGTTTAGCAGATGCAGGCACAGCCGGCCGTCCGCCGCCCAGCGCAGAGCCACGTCCACGCATGGCGGAGCCTCCACCTCGACCATCGGCTCCGGAAAAAGCCGCGCGACGATGTCACCAATGAAATGCCGCAGGCCCGGATGGTGCGTCCGGAGGTGGGCAAGGGCAACCGGCCCATAAACGGCGGCGATGCGCCCACGGCCCAAGCGTGCAAGGGTGGCTGCCGGCTCGGCTTCCTTGCGGGTATCCCGCGTCGCCCAGCGCCAGGCGATTACCTTTGCACCGGTCGGCCTCACCTTCTGCCACAGGCCATTGCAGTTGGCCAGCCCAGCAGAGGACTGAAGCTCCGCCGTCACCTGCACCGGCTCACCGTCGAACTCCACGCCCAGGGCGTCGGCGAACAGCCTGGCGCAGCGCTCCCCCAGCAGTACAAGCTGTCCCCCGCCACGCACATAACTCATCAGCGCCTCGCGAAACCCCTCTGACAGCTTATGGGCGTCTGGTATGACGACGAGAGGATACTCAGCCAGCCGCGGCTCAAGTTGCCACTCGGCCAGAATGTCCACGGAATAGTGAAGCTCCAGGAGGGCATGAAGTGCTCCCTCAAGCTCGTCCAGGCATCCGTAGTAAGTAAAAACTGCGTCGGAGCGGTCAAACTGCGACTCGGCGGAAAGCAACAAGGCGACCTGGGGCACCGAGACGCTGCCTTGGCAGAGCTTCTGGCGCGCCCTGCAGAAGTCGGCCACCTGACCCGCCGTCTCTATAATTTGCTCGACGATGTAGCCCGCACGGGTGGGGTTATAGTAAATCTGAAATCCGCCGCCCTGCATGAGGACGACGGCCGCTTCTTGCTGGAGCGCCACGGCCGGCTTGAGAGAGGAGCCGAGCTCGTGGCCCCAGTTGAACCCCCAAGCCATCAGATCCCATGGCAGGCCCACGTTCGCAATGTAGCGGGCATCGCATCGCGCCCGATCCACTGACGCCGTTGGCGAATAGTCACCCGAAATGAAATCCACCGGTGCTTCGGGCGGCTTGGGCGCCATGGTCGTGTAAAACCAGTTGCTCGCGCACTGAAAGCCTGGCCGAAACTCGTGCAAAGCCGCCACCCACTTGGTCACGTACCGCTCAAAGGCCCGCCGGTGAAAATTCTTCCACTCAAGCCACCGCGGGTCGGACCGCTCGCGCGGTGCATCCTCATAGCCCGTCTCGGCCTTCCAAGCCTCAAGCGCGCGGGGCGAGTAGTCCAACTGCACGGCCCAGCAGTCCCCGTCTACCCAGACACCATCCAGGTCATAGGCCTGGGCAACTTCCTTCAACTGGGGTATCATCAGCTCGTCCACATAAGGGCCGAAGACGCTTGTATTATTCGGGTCGGGCTTCCCTTCAGCGTCCACGCGCGCCCATTCCGGGTGATTGCGGCAGGCTACCGAATCCCAAACGCCCGAATAGTGGATGAATAGCCCCACGCCATACCTGCGGGTGACCCTGCGCCAGATGGCGAGGGAATCCTTGACGATGCCTGGCGACGCCCAGCCGATTTTCGTCGGGTAGCCCGTCCAGCCGGCGTGCCCCTTACAGTCATATTGCACGTAATCGGGCCGCACCCGCTTGAGCAGCTTTGCGATGTTGGCCTCGGTAATGTCGGCACCCAGGCAGGTATCCGTCTCCTGAGGGTGCAGGTCAAAGTGCAGCCCGAAGAAGGCATCGCGCCGTGGGATGATTTTCCCGGTGCCCTTCTTAGTCCCCCGTTTTGCCATACTCGATTACCTCCGGCCGACCCAGGCGACTTCAGCTACCGAGCCTGTTGAGTACACGGCACCCCCTGCCGCGCCCGCCTAGACACCCACCTCCTTGAGGGGAACGGCACGGCCTTCCTTAGCCGATATGAAGGCGGCCTGGATAATGCCAATGGCCGTGCGGCATTGCTCCGGCTTCACTATAAGCTCGGCGCCTTTAGTCAGGTGATCGCGAATGTTTTCGTAGTAGGAGTTCCAGCTCGTCTGCACTGGGTCAAGGGTCATCTCGACGGTCTGGCCGTTGAGCCTCGTCCGCACAACGGCCTTGGTCTCATCCCCGAGGGTCTGCTTGGTGAGGGCACCCTTTTCGCCGCGCACGAACCAGCGCGGCGCCGCTATCCAGGAAATGTTGCCGACGTCAATGTGCGCATCGCAGCCGTTGGCGAAATGAATGTTGACCAGCGCCAGGGTCTCAACGTCAACGTCCCAGACGCGATGCTGCATGTTCGCATACACGCGCATGGGTTTGGCGGGCACCATCTGCACCACCTGGTCAACCAAATGCGCCCCCCAGTCATACAGCATTCCGCCACCGTGCTTTTTCATGGCCCGCCAGCCGCCCGGCCGGCCATACCCACCTACCGCGCTCTGGATGTCGAAAACCTCCCCCAGCAGGCCCGACTCCACCGCCGTCTTGACCGTCACATAATCGCTGTCCCAACGCCGGTTCTGAAACACACTCAACATTTTCTTGTTGCGGCGGGCAGCCTTTATCATCGCATCTGCCTCAGCCACGTTGAGACACATGGCCTTCTCGCACACCACATGCCTGCCTGCATCCAGGGCCTCGATGGTCAGCGCCGCATGGGTATCGTGCGGCGTCACGATGACCACCAGCTCCACGTCGCTGTCCTCCAGCATCTTCGTCAGCGACGGGAACACGGCCACGCCCTCAGCCTGCGCCGCTCTTTCGCGGGCCTCTTTGCTAATGTCCGCCACCGCCGCCACCTCCAGGCCCGGCGTGTTCTTGATGAGGTTGCAGTGATATGCACCCATCCCGTAGCCGACAATCCCGCACTTGATGCTCATCGCAGAAAGCCTCCCGGTTACTGTCGCCTTCCTCACGCCGCCATCAACAATCCGCCGCGCACCCGCGCGGCCTGCCCGTATTCGTGCCTTCCTGCCCGATACCTTCACCTCTGCCTGACTCACCGCCCCGCTTCCTCCGCCACCTCCTCGGCGGTCAGCGCGCGCTTCCAGAGCTTGACCTCGTCAATGAGGCCCCGGAAGAAAGCCGGCGCGGACTGGCCTTCTTCCCCACCCCATGCCTCCCGGCCAATCACTATCGGCTCGCCGTTGCCCGCCGGTGCCTCCAGAATCGTTTTCCGTGCGACCGGCTGACCGTCAAGGTACATCACGATCTCCTTCCCCGCCTCAAGGGTCACCGCCACATGGCTCCAGCGGCCCACGGGCACTTGGGGGCCTGAAAAATTTAGCGGCCAGAAGGCCCCGCTGGTCCCACATCCCTCGAAAGTCAAAGCGCCCTCGTGAAGACCGAAAACGAAGGGCGCAGCGACGTTACCCACGCGCTTTGCGACTATTCCCCGCCGCCCCGTCACGCGCTCAGGTCTCACCCACGCTGCTATGGTGAACGACTCCGGATTGAAGCCCGAAGCGCCGTCTACACGAAGATAGCTACTGCCGTTGAGCCCCACAGCGCGGCCGACGTGGCCTTCGGGGAAAGCCATTGGCCCAACGCACGTTGCCGTAAAACCATTGCCGGTGGCATCGGGCACGGCCTACTCGTCGCCTCGCTCAAAGTCCCACGCCATGACGGGAAGCGCCGGATCGGCGGCCGCCACCACCGCCATCCGCCTAAGAGATTCCACAGTCCCCTCAGCACGCCGCACCACGGCGAAGTGATAATTCACTAGCATCCCTTCGTCGCCTCGGTCGAGGACGTACTGTGCGTAAGTGGCCATATACCGACGCGCCTGTTGCTGCGCTTCGATGGCCGCTTCAAGGGCGCGGCTGAGAGCTTGTGGCTCTGACGTCACCGCAACCTCCGTTCCCGCCAACGCACGCATGGCGTCCAAGTGATGGCGCGCGCACTCGCACCGATTGGCGAGATACTCGGCCCGCAGGCGCGTCCGGCCCTCCGGCTGAGTGGCAGCGAGCGCCCTAAAGGCATCCCGTGCTTTCCCGAAGCATTGCTTCGCCGCGTCTAGGTGCTCCTGCGGATAACCAAAACCGCCCAAATATCGGCCCTCGTAGCAGAAGCCAACGTTGAAAAGATGCGCCCTGGCGTAGAGGGTCGCTTCTTCCAGCGCAGCGTAAGCTCTGAGCGCCAGGGCAGCGTTGTCGCGGCCAAAGACCCGCGCCAGGTAGTCCAGGAGCCACTCCTGAAAATCCTCCTCGGCCCGCCACGGAAGCTCCGACAGCGCCGCCGCATCTGCCTCGAGGCCTGACACCCGCCAGTGATTGGCCACCAGCGTCGTCACCGGCAAGCCCCGTGCGTTGCGCACGCAATCATAAATCGCCCTCAGCCAGGCCTGCGGAAGAAACATCGAGCCGTCAAACTCCAGCCAGGTGATGACGCCGAGCTGCAAGTCGGCGCCGCGGAAGGCCTCCCAGGTGGGCATCTGGTCGGCCGTCCCGCGGGCGCCGTAGTCCACCATCATCTGTAGCCGCCCGCCTGCCGGCGTCATGGCCCGCAGTGCCGGTACGCAAAGCTTCACCGCCTGCGCATGCGGCAGGTAAATGGCTACGTTCCCTTGCTTTCCCTCGCGCTTGAGCCGCTCGGCCACCCGCGAGTCCTTGAGTACATCAAGGGCCAAGTCAACGAACCGCAGGGCCGACACCACGGGCAAATAAAGCCCTCCCTCAAGCTCCGCCGCCACCGCCGCCGCATTGTAGGGCGTCAGGTGAATGCCCGCTTCCCTCGCCCCGGCGAAGGCCCCATCGTCGTCGGGGTCGAAGGGTATGCCATACTTGCGACACAGCCGGCGCAGGTCGGCTTTGAGGTCCAACCCTGGCGGCGCATCCGAGCTCCCCTCCACCGAGATTAGCTGGTACTCATCGGCCTCAGGATAGGCATCCATGCACGCCAGTAGCCGGTGGACGGTCAAGTCCCGCATAAGCTCATCTCGCGAAGGAAAGTCCTTCTCCCAGCGGTCAAGATGGGCAACGATGTCGGCTGGCGGCGCCAAAGGCTCAAAGGAAACCGCCACCTTTATCCCGCGCTCATGGCAGTGCCGCATGACCTCCCTGAGGCGCTCCTCGGTGCGCCGATACAGCTCCACCCCTTCTTCCATTCCCTCAAGCTCCGGCGGGAAATACCGAGCGCGGTTCGTGATGAGGCGGCGGCCAATCATATCCTCCGGCAGGTCGTAGCGCCCGACGAAAAGATGTGTCCCGACGAAAAAAGTCCCGGTCCGCGTTTCGGCGTCCCGATAGCGGAAATAAAACCATGGGTGCGCGGAGTAGAAGTGCAGCATGAGGTAGTTGAGCCTCAGGCGCGCCATCCGGTCCACGAAGCGTAGGAAATCCGGCATGGAATACGCGGACTGGTCCATGGGGAAGTTGAGGTGCAGCCGCAGCCCCCGCTCAGCGATGGCTGGCTTGCCCCGAAGTTCAATGCCCGAAAATGAGAGCCGAGGTTTCTTGGGCGGCAAGACCTCGCCCGAAAGCTCGAACACCACGCCGAGCTTTTCCAGCAGCGCGTAGGCGGCCCAGAGCACGGCCTCCGGCGAGCCGCCCGTAACCGCCACTGCAGGCCTACCGCCAACCTGGCCCGACCGCACCAGGAACTCTTGCGCGGCGAAGCCCTTCCCCACCGCCGGCTGGAACCCGGCGAGCCCTACATTCGACGAGGGCGTGCCGACGAAAAGCCTGACTCCTTCGCCGTCGCCGAAAGCCACCTTTTGCGCCGTCATCCGCCCCAGATAAGAGCGCAACTCCTCCGCCGCGTATCTTTCCAACCGCCCCGCCCGCCCGCCAACCACAATCCTAATTGCCTCCGCCTGTCCCTTGGATTGAGGAACTACCGCCGACAAGACCAGGAAAACCAACGGCTTCATGGTCCCGCCTCCAAAGCAAGAGCTTGCGCTTTGAAGGCTTTTCGCCGCAAACGGGGCAACTCTTTCTCCGCTAGGGGGTGTGGTGTAATGACGATCCTGACCCTGCTACTGCGCCGATGAAAGCCGCCGGCAACCCCGCACCGCCACCGGCGGCCAGCGGCGCGTCTTCCACGCTCTTCTCGCCAGCGCGCCGCAACGCCTCAGCACTGCCCCGCAATCGGCGCGCCCGCTCGCAGCGCTCTCAACGGCCAGCCAGTATCTGCATCGGCATCAGCACGTACAGATACTCCTCATCGCCTTCGGGGCGGAGCGTGGCGGCGCTCAGCGGCCCCGACATCTCCATCCGCAGTCGCTCCGTCTCCATCGGCTCAAGCACGTCGAGCAGATACCGCGCGTTGAAGGCGATCTCTACGGCCTCCCCTTCCAATTCTGCCTCCAGCTCCTCCTCGGCCCGCCCCACGTCAGGATGCTCCGCCGTTACGGTCATCACTTCCCCGGCCACCCGGAACACCGCCCGATTGGCATCCTCGCGGGCCACAACCAATACCCGCCGCAAAGCCTGCTGAAGGTCCGCCACCCGCACCAGCACTACCTTGTCATGGCCCGAAGGGAGGACCTTTTCGTAACTCGGAAACTTCCCCTCAATTAGCCGAGATGCTATCTTCACGTTCGCGAAACTGAACTCAACGAGGTTTTCAGTAAGCGCAAGGCGAACTGGCTCCTCAGAGTCGGCATCCAGGAGGCGATGGACCTCGTGAAGGCACCGAGCCGCCACGATGGCCTGCCGCGGCTCGTCAATGTTCAGCGAGCCTACGCCCGGTGTGCCTTCCGTTACCCGCCGCAGCGCCAGCCGGTAGGTGTCCGTAGCGACTACGTCCAACCTCCCCGGCGTCATGCTGAAGTTCACGCCCGTCAGGATGACGCGGCTCTCATCCCTCGACACTGCAAAGATGGTCTGAGTGATTACCCGGTGCAGCACCCGTTGGGGGAGCTCAAGGGCCGTTGCGCCGTCAAGGGGAGGAAGCGTCTCGAAGTCCTCTGCCGGCAATCCGCGAATGTCATAGTGAGAACGGCCGCAGGCGACCTTCAGTGTGTCCTGCTCGGTTGCCACCAGCTCAACCTCCTCCGACGGAAGCGCCCCCGTTACCTCGACCAGCAAGCGAGCCGGCACCGTAATCGCCCCCTCCCCCTCGACCACAGCCGGCACCTGCGCATCAAGGTGCAGAAACTCAAGGTCGCTGGCCACCATCCTCAAGCTCCCACCGGCCGCCTCGAGCAAAATGTTGCTCTGCACCGGCTGGGTGCTCCGCCCGCTCACCCCGCGAGCCACTATTTGGGCGTACCGGTGCAGGTCATCTTGTGCGAGCCGAACCGACAACATGAGACACCCTCCCTTTTCCCCAGCGCTTTCTTTTCTGCCCTGAGCTTGGCTCCTACGCTTTCCACCGGGGTTCTAGAAACTGATAGGTTCAAGTACAGAATCATACTCCTAATACTACGCCCGTGTAAAGCGTGGAAAAGCCCCAGGAGCCGAAGGCAGCGGCCAGGTCGGGATGTGGATGCAAGTGAAGGCAGAGGCAGACCGCTTTCCCCATTCTCAACAAAACCGGCGCCGGGAGCCTTTTTGCACCAGCCCATCCCCATGTTTCGTACACTCAGTCCACAGGTGACGTCTCGCCGAGGTGGGCAGAGAGAGGGAGGGAGTTTTCCACGGTTGTGGACAATTATGTGGAATCTTCCCACCGGCGCGGGCTGCCATCGAGCGAGGGGGCCGTTATCAAACGCATGTTCTACTAACGAGCCGAGCTAGGAGAGCGCGTGCTGGAGCAGGCGTCGGCGGGCCGACTATGCTGAGTCGTGGCGGGGCGCAGTGGCGGAGCACTGCTAGGGATGGTGTTTCACGTGAAACAGAGCAAGGGCCACGCGGCCTGAGGGTTGTAAAGTGGCGAAGGTTGAGAAAGGTTGAGAAGGCAGATTGTTGGCAAAAAGATTTAGGTGTGGTAATGTGTTTCACGTGAAACAAAGCGAAGGCCTGACCGAGACCTACGTTCAGGACGCCATTGTGGAGGCAGCGGCGGCCGTCGGCGTCGCCATGCCGCCACTCACCGAAGCGCAAGCAGCCGCCTTGCTCCAGCTCGCGCTACACGTGGCGTCGGGAGGAAAGAGACTCGGCCTGACCAATTACTCCTCGCCGAGAGTCGTCCTTGAACGACTCATCGCGCCAGCCGTGGGGGCTTCTGCCTGGCTCGAGAGGACGGCGCCGCTGCGGGTCGCAGACATTGGCGCCGGCACGGGAGCTGTCGGCATGACGTTAGCGGTCCTGTGCCCTCAGTGGCGGTTGACTATGGTGGACCGGCGGCAAAAAGCTTGCAGGTTTATCGAAATCCTTGCTCTGCGCCTTGGCCTTGAGACGGTCGAGGTGCTGCAGGCTGACGCCTGTAAACCCAGGCCTCCCGACCTCCGCTTTGACGGGGCACTGTTTCGGGCTGTAGCATCGCCACGAGACGACTTAGCCTTGGCTGCTGGCTGGGTGAAGCCGTCTGGGATCGCTGTGGTATGGACGTCCGCCGCTAAACTCGAAGCATTGGAGAACCTCCCAGGGTGGCTTTTCCTGGGGAAGCGAGTGGTCACTGGCCGGAATCCGTGGGCTGTGGCGGGATTCTCGAACCGGCGTGATACAGATTCTTGTGGAAAAGGTTGTGGATTGTGTGCAAGAGTGGGGTGAGCGCATGGGTGCAGTGTATGCCGTTGTGAACCAGAAGGGAGGTGTCGGGAAGACCACAACGGCTGTGAACCTGGCAGCATGTGCAGCCCTCGACGGCCGGATGGTGCTTCTGGTTGACCTCGACGCCCAGGGCAACGCCACCAGCGGTCTCGGTATTGACCGCCTGAGCGTCAGCGGTTCGGTTTTCGATGTGATTATGGCAGCAGACCCAACCGAAGCGACCCAGCTCCTTTCGGAAATAGTGGTTCAGACTCAGGTTCCCTGCCTCTTTGTCTGTCCTGCCACCATAGACTTGGCGGCGGCTGATTTGTCTCTCGCCAACGCGATTGCACGGGAGCTTCGGCTGCGGCAAGGCCTGGCCGAGGCCAGGAATCGCTACGACCTCATTATTGTGGACACCGGCCCCTCCCTGGGGATATTGACCATAAATGCCCTCGCGGCGGCCGAGGCAGTGCTGGTTCCAATTCAGTGCGAATACTATGCGCTTGAGGGACTTTCCCAGCTTTTGCAGGTCATAGAGTTGGTGAAGGCGCAGTTGAACCCAGGTCTCAGGATGGCTGGGGCTGTGCTTACGATGTTCGACTCTCGCACGCGACTGAGCTTCGACGTTGTAGAGGAGGTTCGGCGCAGTTTTCCAGGACATGTGTTCGAAACAATGATACCAAGGAACGTACGTCTCGCAGAGGCCCCAAGCTATGGCGTACCGGTGGTGATTTACGATCGTGGATGTGCCGGTGCCCAGGCGTACTGGCAGCTATATGCGGAGGTGTTTGTTGATGAGGAGCCGCGGACTCGGTCGGGGGCTGTCGGAACTGATATCGGCCAGCAAAACTCAGACACCGGTGGTGATGCAGATACCGGTGGGCCGCCTGGAGCCGAATCCGTACCGCCTGCGGGCGTCTTTTAGCGAGGAGGAGCTTGAGGAGTTGGCGGCCAGCCTGCGCCAGCATGGCGTCATGCAGCCCCTTACGGTACGCCCGACCGGCCCGGACACCTATCAGATTATCGCTGGAGAACGACGATGGCGCGCGGCTCAGCGGGCTGGCATGGCCACCGTACCCTGTATCGCCAGAGATTGCACCGACCAGGAGCTCCTTGCCATGGCTCTTGCCGAAAATCTTCAGCGGGCTGATTTGAACCCCATCGAGGCCGCTAAGGGCTACCAAAGGCTCATGACGGAGTTCGGTCTGACACAAGAGGAAGCGGCAGCGGTGGTTGGCAAGAGCCGCTCAGCAGTGGCCAACACTCTCCGCCTTCTTCAGCTTCCCGAGGACATCCAAGAGTTCATTGCGGCTGATAAGCTCACCGAGGGCCACGGGAGAGCGCTTTTGGCGTTGCTGGACGACGTGGACCAGTTGCGCGCCCTGGCGGCTCAGACGGTGGCCAAGGGCTATTCGGTGCGGGAGTTAGAAGCAAAGGCACGGGCCGCCAGGGGACGCGCCGTGAGGAAGCGGACGGCAGCGGTCGCACTGGAGCACTCGCCTGAGTTGGAGGATGTTAGGCGGCGGTTGCAGACTGCTCTCGCCACGGCGGTTCGCATCAAGCCGCGGGGGAAGGGCGGCGTGGTGGAAATTGAGTATTACGATGACGACGACTTGACGCGGCTGGTCGAGCAAATCGCTGGGCCTGGTGGATGAGCGAGATGGTGCGGAGGGGTGGCTCAGTAGGGGAAAGGGCGCCCCTACTGTTTGCAAACCGAGCGGATGTGGTAACATTTTACCGGTATATCGGCTAAGGGTGCGTGGCTGGTGTGAATGTGGCACCGCAAAGGGCGACTGCCCATTGGAGTTGAGCCGTCTGTGGTAAGGCCGGCGGTAGAGCGCTGTCGTGACCTCTATCGTCTCGCGGCAGGGTTACGTGTGGTCCTGCTGGTGCTGGCTGTTGGCGGCATGGTGCTGACCGCGGCGGTTTCGGACTGCCTCTGGCGGCGGGCCGTAATCGAACAGGCGCGGGTGGACCTTCAGCGACTGGCGGTGCTAATGGCGGCGCGGACAGCGCAGGATGTAGCCGATTTGGGTGAAGCAGAAGCCCTCACGCGACTGCGCAAAACCCTGGCGATGCCGACTAGCGGGATGGGCTTTCAGGTGGCTCTCTTGTCGCGGGACTGGCGAGTTCTCGCGGCTACGACTGGTGCCCCCGTGGAAGAGGGTGACTTTTGGCCTGCTGTCCCCAAATCGCCGCCGGCCCGCGCACGACGGGAGATTGACATCGCCGGTGAGCGCTACCTGGCTGCCTTCGTCCGCGTCAGCGGAGCCGACTGGGAGCTGACCGTTTTTCAGCCGAAAGCCGCTTTGCTTCCAGACACGGCGGCCTCTCACTGGCTCGTCCTGGCAACTGCGGCCCTGTTGGTGCTCACCGTTGGCATGCTCCTGCATACGGCGGCCGTCCGCGCCAGGACGGAGGAGAAGGCGCTCGAGGCGCGGGCCGCTGCGCTTGCCTTGGCGGAGGCGGCGGAGCAGCTTGCTATGGCAGCGGTGGTGGACGCTGATAGCGGACGAATAGTCAAGGCCAATCATGACCTGGCGCGCGCCTTGGGCTTCGACAGGCCCGACTTGCTGGAGGGGAGGCGCTGGCAAGAATTCTGCGATGAGTACCTCGCCGGGCGGTACGATAACCTTTTCCAGCAAGGCTTACTGAATGGTATGGCGCGGGGAGCGGAAATTCCCCACCCCGACGGGCGCGGCGGTATTATGTACTTGGATGCGATAGTGAAGCCCCTTTGGCCGGATGCGCGGGAAGTTGTAATGTTCTTGTCGGACGTCACCGAGAGGCGGCTCTTGCAGGAAGAGATGGCGCGTCGGGCGCGGGAGTTTGAGCGGCGGGGCCGCCGCCTCGAGGAGCAGCTCATGCGCACCGTGGCAGCCGCAGCGCGCTACCGTAACCTCGTGACCCATTCGCCCTACTCTATTGTTGTGGTGGACGCCCGCAGCCATCGCATCGTGGAGGCTAATCCCCAGGCCGAGCGTGAGCTCGGCATGACTTACGACCAGCTCCGAGGCGCGCCCGTGACTGTCCTAGATGCTTCGCGCGGCCTGCGGATCGAGGAGTTGCTCGAGCAGGCAAGACAGGAGGGAGTGGTGCGCGACGCGGAGTTGATGATGCTAACGCCCCCAGGCGAGGGGCCTAAGTACATTGCTGCTACAGTGTCCTATTTGGTGGCCGGCGAGGAGGAGCTATTCCACATCATTCTTCGGGACGTCACGAGCGAGCGTCAGGTGCGCGCTCAGGTTGAGGAAGCCTACCAGCAGATGGCCGCCCAGGCCCGCCGGCTCGAAGAGGTCAACGAGCAGCTCCGCAGGGCCACCGAGGCAAAGTCCTACTTCCTTGCTACCATGAGCCACGAGCTCCGTGCGCCCCTCAACAGCATTATCGGTTTTACCGAGCTGCTCCTGGATGAAACCTACGGCAAGCTCAACGACCGCCAGCGGGACTTCCTCAAAGACGTCCACCGTGCCTCAGGCCACCTGCTCAAGCTAATAAACGACGTGCTCGAACTGGCCCGTATGGAAGCCGGCCGCATCACGCTCCAAATCTCCCCAGTGGGGGTACAGCAACTGCTTCGCGACGTTTCCAGCTTCACCCGCGGCGCTGCCGCAGAGAAGCATCAACGCCTCACGTTCTCCGTTGAGCCTGGTGATTTGATGGTGATGGCCGACGAGCACCGCGCCAAGCAGATACTCATCAACCTCATCAGCAACGCCATCAAGTACAGCCCGCCCGAGACCTTCATCCGCGTAGAGGCCAGGGCATCCGGCGACATGGTTGTCTTTTCTGTTGCCGACCAGGGGGAGGGCATCGCCCCCGAAGACCAAGAGCGCATCTTCAGGGCGTTCGAGCGGGTCGAGCGCGGCCCTCAGTCAGGTGTGGGTGGCTTCGGCCTTGGCCTGCCCCTTGCGAAGTATCTCGTCGAGCGCCATGGTGGGAAAATCTGGGTTGAGAGCACCCTTGGCGCGGGCAGCACCTTTTGCTTCACTCTCCCGCGCTTCGAGGCGCCAGCGGAGCAGCCGTCAGACAAGCCCGCCCTCCCGCAGGGCGAGGAAGTGTCCCAGGAGGGCCTTGCGGGCCAGCCCATCGAGCACGGCGGCTCCACTGAAGGCTAAGCGAAACCTTTTTCGGCGCCGTGCCTGCGGTTTCCCTGTATCCCAGGCCTTGCCCCCAATGCGCGGCTTCTCCAACTTCCCCAGGCTTGCTGGCTAGGCGTCCTGGAGGGCTTCTTTAGAAGGTGCTGCGGGCCTTGCGGAGAAAAAAACCGCCGCTATAGGAGCCGAACACTTTTCGGCCATGAGCCCTGGAGAAGGTGAGTGAGTATGCGCGACTTTTCGATACTACCAATGCTTCAGCGGCGGATGGCGGAAAGCGTGGGCCGCCGCGAGCCCTTCCCCAAGGAGCCGCAGGCCTTGATTGCCCGCCAGGCCTGGACGCGGGAGAAGCTGTGGGAGTGCCTGGGCACCCGGCCCTCCGAGGTGCTGCCCCCTCAGGTCCAGGTGGAGGCCGTCCTACCTCTCGAAGGGACCTCGGTCATCCAGGAGCGCATCGTTTACCGTACTGAGGCGGACGTGTGGGTGCCCGCCCACGTCTACCGACCGGCACAGCCGAAACGCCAGCGGCTGCCAGGAATCTTGCTTATTCAGGGCTGGGACCTGGACAAACACTCGATGCCTCAGTTCAAAATCATGCTTGCCGAGGCCGGCTACGTGGTACTTTTTCCAGATAACCGGTTCAGTGGAGAGCGTCGCCGCCAGCCGAACGGCATGGCCGAACAGGCCAATTTACTCCCCGTTGCAGGCCTTTTTGGGCTGACCTTCATGGGGATGAATACGTGGGACAATCAGCGGGCCCTCGACGTGCTCCAAGCGCGGGAGGATGTGCAGCCAGAGGCCTTGGGCGTCGCCGGCCTCTGCTGGGGAGGCATGCAGGCCTGGACTCTTGCCGCCCTCGATGAACGCGTCAGGGTCTGTTGCCCAACCTGCGGGACTTCCACCTACGAAGCCCTCGTCCAGGAATACATCGCCTGGACCGGTGGCCACACCTGTTACGGCACCTATATTTGGCAGTGGGCTAATTACGGCGACGTCCAGGACATCATTGCCTGCATCGCGCCGCGTGCCCTCCTCATCCAAAATAACGTCAACGACACGTGGTTCCCCATTGAAGGTCTCTATAAGGTGGTCGAAGAAGTAGCTGATGTCTATCGAACTCTTGGTGCCGAGGACAAGTTCGACTGGGCCGCCAGAGTTACCGAGCATGACATCACTCCGGAGTTCGGCGCTCGAATAATCCAGTGGCTAGATAAGCACCTCAGGGTAGAATGACAAGTCCACTCTTCGGGCGGTGGCTTGGCCAGAGGCGGCTCCGCAGAATGCTTCCGTCGGGATGCAAGCTGCCAATGGCGGGCGCTTATCCGTGAAAGAGGGAGGAAAGACAATGAAGACGCTTGCCGTGTCATTCCCTCAACCCAGGAGCGTCGAACTGGTGGAGCAAGAGGTGCCGGACCCTGGCCCTGGCCAGGTCCTTACCCGCACCTTAGTAAGCCTTCTTAGCACGGGGACGGAGATGTGGTGTTATCGTGGCGAGTTTGACGAGGAAACCACTTGGGCAAACTGGGTGCGTTTCCCGTTCACGCCAGGTTACCAGAGCGTCGGCGTGGTTGTGGCAATCGGTGAGGGCGTGGAGGGCATTGAACCAGGCGACCGCGTCTTCTTAACTGCCGGCCACGTCGGCTACGTCGTGAGCGACGCGGGAGCTGTGGTGAAGGTGCCCGAAGACGTCTCGGAAGAGGATGCAGCCTGGGCGGCTCTGGCCTTCATCAGCCAGACCGGCGTCCGCCGCGCCAATCACTCCATGGGCGACACCGCCGTTGTCATCGGCCTCGGCCCTCTCGGGCAGATGGTGGTCCAGTACCTTCGCGTCATCGGTCTACGCGAAATCCTCGCGGTAGACACCGTACCCCTACGGCTGGACGCGGCTCTTGCCCACGGCGCCACGGCGGCCTTCTGCGGCAGCGCTGCTGACGCCCGCGACTTCGTGCTCCAGCATACTGACGGAATGCTTGCCGACGTGGTCTATGACGTGACCGGCCATTACGCTGTGCTCCCGATGGCCCTACGGCTCGCCAGGGACTTCGGTGTCGTTGAGCTAATCGGTGACACCCCCCACCCGTCCAAGCAGCACATCACGCAGGACATCCTCGCCCGCCAAGTCACCCTAATCGGTACTCACAACGCCAAACTCGGCCCAGGCGCCTTCTGGACCGTCCAGCGACAAATCCAGCTTTTCTATCTTTACCTCAGTCGCGGCCAAATGAGAGCTGCCGACCTAATAACGCATCGCTTCCGCCCGCAGCAAGCCGCCGAATGCTATCAGCTTTTGGACACCGACCGTGGCTCCACCATAGGCGTCATGTTCGACTGGCGGTAGGTAGGTTTTTCGGCAAGACGGCGGTGGCGATGGTACAGACGGCTAAGAACGGCTAAGGCTGCCGGGTGCTCCCGCGTGCGGCGTGGTTCGAATCCTTCGGCTGCCGCGCGGCGGAGCAGTTTTCGCCCATGGGTGTTTTGCGTCGCTGAAAACAAAGTCTGAAAGACGGGAACCTTAGCGGGGCTGTTTTCGTTTATGCGTATAGGCACATATGAGCGGCGCGGTTCTATCGAGACAGGTGGAGCTACTTCAGGCGGTTGCCGACCCCAACCGCCTGCGAATTCTTGGCTGCTTGCTTGTGCGGCCGGCCTGCGTGTGCGAGCTCATGCAGGCCCTGGGTATCCCGCAGCCGCGCATATCTCGCCATCTGCGCATCCTGAAAAGTGTGGGTCTGGTGCAAGATAGGCGGGAGGCTCAATGGGTGGAGTATTCCCTGGCTCCAGCGCCTGAAGGCAGCCTGGAGGCGCAGGTGCTGGGCCTGGTGGAAACGCTGCTGGCTCAGGCGGAGTCGGCGGCGGAGGACCGCTGCCGGCTGGCAGCGGCTAAGCGCAGTGCTTTTGGGCCGCTAGAGGCTGAACGGGCCATCAGCGCCCGCCAGCGGGCGGCGACAGCGCGGGAATGAACGCTACGGTGTGCAGGGCCGATAGCGCTCGAGATAACCTCACAAAGGAGGGGACAAAAATGACCGACCGGAAGCCTAAGAGGGGAGTACTGCTGTGCGTCTGCCAGGGCACCTGCCCGTCTTTCCAGCAGATGAACGTCTTCGAGGTTCTCAACGCCCTACGACGCGAGAAGATTGTGGACTGGGTCGGTTTGCATCCGCAGCTTTGCGCCGACGACGGCGATGTTTATCTCGGCCAACTGCTCAGTGGGGCCACTGACCTCGACTATCTGTACGTGGCGGGCTGCGACCCTACTATGCAGCGCAAGATGTTCCGCTCTATCTTTGAGCAGGTAGGCTTCGCCCCGGAAAAACACCGCGGTGTTGACATCCGCAACATGACCACCGACCAGGCCGTGGATGCCATCAAGCAGCTTATTGCCGAGGAAGGCAACTAGCAGCGCGCAAGCCAGCAAACGCCCGTGAGCATATGAGGTTGTAGCCATGGCCAAAAACTGGTTTCCCACCATTGACTACGAGAAGTGTGTAGGCTGCTTGCAGTGTGTGCAGTTCTGCCCGCATGGCGTCTATGAGGAAAGGGATGGCAAGCCCGTGGTGGTCAATCCGGACGAGTGCGTGGAGTTCTGCAGGGGCTGCCAGAAGGTCTGCGACGCGAAGGCTATTCTATTCCCAGGCGATGAGCAGTAACGCCCATGCCTGGCCGGTTCTGCATAGCGGCTCAGGACATCTGTCTATTGGCACCAAGACTGGTCCTGAATCGCCCCAGAGATAATCCGCCCCAGAGAGAATCTGTGGTCAGCAGGGCGGGGCTAGGCGGAGGAGAGCCAATTCTAGGCAAGGCTATCTGAAGAGGGACGGCGAATGAGCAGCCGGGCATGGCTTGCGGTAGCAGTTCTGGTGGTTATCTTCACAGTCATCGTGGTCTACGAATGGTCTGGGGCGTGGCGGGGATACAAGACGACCTTGGGTCAGGCCGAGAACGTGACTCCCGAAGTATTGGAAGAGAAAAGAATTCCGCTTTACATGCTGGTGGTGGTGACCCTTGTAGATTATGTCAAGCACTCCAGGTGTGGATATTGGGCACGACCGCCGGGCTTATTTTCGCCGCCGTGGTGCCGGCGGTAGGTTCCTGAGAAGCGCCGCAGGGGCTTCCGGCATCGCCGTGCTAACGCAAACCAAACTGGAGAGAGGTGGGAAAAGTGCGCATCGAAATCCTGGGGATGGGTTGCCCGAAATGCAAGAAGCTCACCCAGGCTGCCGAAGAGGCCGTAAAGCTTGCCGGGGTTGACGCAGAAGTCGTCAAGGTCGAGGACATGAACGAGATACTGAAGTACAAGGTCATGATGACGCCGGCGCTGGTCGTAGATGGCCAGGTTAAGAGCGCGGGCAAGGTGCTGTCGGCGCAGCAGATAGCCGAGATGCTGAAGGAAGCGGCGGGCTAGGGCCGGTGGCTAGAAGCTAAAGGAGGCAAGATGATGGACAAGTCGCGCCAGTGGGCCTTTGCAGCCGTTGTCTTTGTTGTGCTTCTGGTGGTGGTGCTCAAAACCACTGTGAGAGCAAGGGAAGGCGAGGCGCCCGGCCCGCGCGAGCCTTCGGTGGCGTCTTCTCAGGGAGAGCCTTCCGCGAGTCAAGACTCTGCCGCCGGCGCGGCTTCCGAGTCGGCCACCGCAGAGGCTCCCCGTCCCGATGCCGCCGCGGCGTCTTCCTCATCCCATGCGTCATCTCAGTCTGATGCGGGGTCGTCTGCCAAGAAGCTTCCGAAGCTCCTGGAGCTTGGCTCCGTGAGCTGTCATGCTTGCCAGCAGATGCAGCCGATTATTGATGAGTTGAAGGCCGAGCTGAAGGGAAAGGTAGGCGTCGAGTTCATAGACGTTGTAAGGCACGGGGACGTGGCGGACAAGTACGGCATTCAGGTTATACCCACCCAAATCTTCCTAGATGCCGAAGGGCGCGAGCTTTTCCGGCACGTGGGCGTGTATCCGAAAAAGGAAATACTTGCCAAGATGAAGGAGCTGAAGATGTTGCGTTAGGGTTAGGACGCCGAGGCGCGACGGGATGGCTGAAAAGCGGCTTGCAGGGGCTAATTGGGTGGCGGCGTAAGGTGGGTCGGGCGGTAAGCGCCGGATAGGTGCTTTCGCGGCACCTACTCTTAGCCCGATTGCCGTGCGGTTCGGTGCGCAGTGCCAATAACTGTCAGGAGGCGGCCATGGATGGGTTGATAGCGGTGGTGGAGCGGGCGGTGTCTTCTTCGTCGCCGCTGGTGGTGCCTCTGGTGTTCGTAGGGGGTGCGGCGACGGGGCTGAATCCGTGCGTTTATCCGACGATTCCGGTTCTAATCGGATACATCACGGGGCAGAAGTCCCAGAGTCGCCTTCGCGGATTAGCTCTGGCGTTGACTTTTGTCCTTGGGCTTGCCCTGACGTATGCGGTTTTGGGGGCCACGGCGTCGCTGGTTGGGAATGTGCTGGGCTTATCGCGGGCGGGGTGGCTATACGTGGTTGGAGCGGTGTGCATTCTGGCGGGAGCGAATATGGCAGGGCTGCTGCCGGTGAGTTTTGGGGCCTGGATGCCGGCGCAGTCCAAGTGGTCTGAGCTGAGCGGCTTCTTCGGGGCTTTTGTTTTGGGCGTGCTCTTCGGACTTGTGGCCAGCCCCTGCGCCGTCCCCATCTTGACGCTCATACTTGCCCTAATCGCGTCGAAGGGGCAGGTGGCCTACGGTACTTTCCTCATGTTCGTCTATGCCCTCGGCCACGGCCTGCCGCTTGTTGTGTTAGGGGTTGCAGCCAGTGCAGTCACGAACCTCGGCCGCCTTACGAAGTATTCTGCGATTATTCAGAAAGTCGGCGGCTTGCTCCTCATTGGTGTCGGCATTTACTTGATTTGGCGGGCGTGAACTTCTGCCTGGCCTGTACGTTCCCCCTTAAGCATTATTTTTGGGCGCGGCTGACCATGACTGGATGCCGGTGGCCGCCACTGCCTCCCGGCCTAGGCGTTGGCGTGGCGACCGGGGCACGTCGAAAACCGAGCTTCTCCGCGTGGGTTCCCACTCCCCTCTGGCTTGCCGTCGTGCCGCCAGTCTCGAAAATGATGCCCGTGGTGCCGTTGGGTCGCTGACGGCTGACGGCGGGCGCGAGCTGCGGTAAGATAACACGCGGAGGCTGAGCGGGGGAGGGGAGCTATCAAGCGCAGGTGATGACGGTGACGTGCAAAGCCCTTTCTTCCGGTGTGCGGATAGTGGTTCTCATGGGCCTGGCCGTAGGCGGGGCCGTGTGGCCTGCTGCTTTAGGCCAAGCTGCGCCTCTTTCGGGGGCCGTTGAAACGGTGCGCCCGTCTTTGAAGGTGGCTGCCATCCAGGCGAGACTTAGATTCTTTCCCACTGAAGCGGAGTTTGCCTCATACGTCATGGCCCGCATGGAGGAGGCAATGCGCTACAGGCCCGACCTTGTCGTTTTTCCAGAGGATGTGGGCCTGCCTTTGGTGAGCTTGGGCGAGTGCCGGGTGCTGTGCGCTGAGTCCAGGACGGTCCAGGAGGCCATTAGCAAGCTACTTGCTGTCCATGCGGAGGAGTTACTGGCCAAGATGCAGGGCGTCAAGGGACGGCTTGTGAGGGGCTTGTGGCTGCTGAAAGCAGGCCGGATACGGAGAGCGTACCAGATGGCCTTTCAGACAGCGGCACGGAAATATAGGGCTTACATCGTCGCTGGGTCGGTGCCGATGACCTTTCCGGAGGCCCCTGGGGAGGTATTCAACACTTGCTGTCTTTTCTCACCGGACGGTCGGATGCACGTGATGGGGAAAAAGGCCCATCCCATTGACCTGGAGGGGCCGGAGGGGCTCGACTTTTCGGCTGGGGCGGTCGAAAGCTATAGGACCTTTGACCTGCCGTGGGCCAGGATTGGGTGCATTGTTTGCGCCGATGCATGGGATCCGCTCGTAGCGCGGCGGCTGGTCGAGAACGGGGCGCAGGTGCTGGTACAGGTCTCGGCCAACCCCAGTGTGTGGACCGTCGCGGAGCAGGAGAGATGGGCTGAAGGGCTGTTTGCAAGGGTGCAGGAGCTGGGTGTCTATGGCGTTACGTGCATGGCGGTCGGCAAGCTCCTGGACGTGCCCTTCGAGGGGAGGACGCAAGTAGTTTGTCCGAAAGCCTGGACCAAGGACGCCACGGGCGTGCTGGCCGATGTGCCCGTTCTCAGGAGCGAGGCTATAGTTGTCGCTCGGCTAGACCTGCGGCGGGTGGTCAGTGGGCGCTGACAAGCTCCGAGGGGCTTGCGCGGGGCGGTTGGTCGTTGTGGGCATTGAGGTGGCCTGCGGGCGAGAATAGACTGCAGGGCCTGGGCAGCCGCAAGGAAGGGAGGGCAGGGCGAATGCGAGCGGGCGGTGGTATGAAGGTTCTCCTCCAGCGCGCGAGAGAACTCGGCGCCATCGAGGCGAAGCTCGTTGAGCCAGCATCGGTGGTCACGGCGGCGTGGGTGCGGCTAAAGTGTCAGTACGGCTGCGGGGGCTACGGCTCAAATCTCTGCTGCCCACCGTACACTCCAACCCCTGACCAGACCCGTGCCATACTCGACTGCTATCGGCGGGCCATCCTGGTGCACTGCAAGCCAGGGGCGGACGTGAAGAAAATCGTCGTGGCCCTTGAGCGTGAGGCCTTCTTGTCTGACCACTACAAGGCTTTCGGGTTTGGCGCAGGCCCATGTGGGCTTTGTCGCCAATGCAATCTTGAGGCCTGTAGCCACCCCGACCAGGCGCGGCCTGCTATGGAGGCGTGCGGCATTGACGTGTACGCCACCGCCAGGGCCAACGGATTCCCCATCCGGGTCGTTACGGATTACCACTGCGACCAGAATTATTACGGCCTGGTGTTGATTGATTAGCTGGCTGGTGGCCACGTGGCAGAGGGGAGGGTGGTGGCTCCGCAGAGGGCTACGGTGTACGGGCAGGGGTAGGAATGCTGCAAGCGGGCGTTGCATCAGCCTTTGAGGAGGGGCGGAAGTGTCTCGCTGGCCTCGCAAGGACCTTCATCTCGTTAGGGAGCTCGCACGGCGGTGTGTCGAGCTGGCCAGTAGCGAAGAATACGAGGCGCGGCGGAGGCGGTGGCGGGCCGCCAACGAGCGCAGGAAGGGCGACCGAGCACCGGTCTGGTGCCGGCCGGCGGGTGCCTGGCGGGAAATTCTCCCGCCCCATGCCCTTGAGTGCGAAGACGAGTTTTGTCGGAGCGTGGAGTACGTGTTCCGCCAGCACCTCTACAAGGACTGGGTGGGCGATGACCACATATTTGAGCCCTGGTGGGGCGTTCCGGTGGTCTGGGAGTGGGAGGGAGATTACCTATGGGGAGTGAGGACAGGCCATCTCGAAGAAGGCACTGAGGAGGGCGGCTTTCGTTACGAGCACCCGGTGCGCACGCCGGAAGACTATGAGCGCCTGCGCGTACCGAAGTTTTCTTACAACGCCGGCAAAACCCAAGAGGCCGCGGAACGCATGCAGGACCTCTTGGGGGACGCGATGCAGGTGCGGGTGACGTGCGAACCGCCTCTCGGCCCTGACCTGAATTACTACCTAGTGCAGCTTCGCGGCATGGAAGGGATGCTGGAGGACCTGGCCTTCCGGCCGTACTTGGTACACAGGGCCATGGCAAAGCTCATGGAGGGCTGCCTGGCGGCGATGCGGACGGCGGAGGCCACGGGGCTGCTAACGACCAATCACCATTTGCCGATGTATTGTAGTGAGCCTGTGGGCGAGCAGGTCGGCGGGAGGGTGAGACTTCATAACCTCTGGATCAGCGCGAACAGTCAGGAGTTCCAGGTCGTCTCACCTGCGATGACGGAGGAATTCCTGCTGAACTACCAGGTGCCCCTGCTGCAGCAATATGGCGCCGTGCAGTACGGGTGCTGCGAGGACTTGACGCATAAGATTGACGCGGTGCTGCGGATACCTAATTTGCGGATATTCGTGTGCTCTGCGTGGACAAACTTGGACAAAGTGCTCGAGAAATGTGGGGAGCGGTACACTATAATGTGGAGGCAGTCAGCGGCGGGAGTGGTATATCCGGCGGACCTTGAGCCAATCCGCAAGCATCTTGAGGTAGGATTGAGGAAGCTGCGTGGGTATTACTATCAAGTGGTACTGCGCGAAATCGAAACGCTGCGCGGCCATCCAGAAAGGCTGCGGGAATGGGCGCGGGTTGCGATAGAGCTTGCAGAGAAGTGGGCCTAGCCAGGCCAAGGGAGGAGAGTCTGATGAGGGCGCTGGCGTGCCTGCTCGTGCTGGTGGCAGGCCAAGCTTTCGGGGAGAACATTTTGCGCAATCCCGGCTTTGAACCCCCAGAGCGCGATGGTATGGCCGAGGGATGGATTAACAACACCTGGGGCGACTGCATTACCGTTTTCAGTCTCGACTACGAACGACCGCATACCGGAAGGACGTGCCAGAAGATACAGTGCATTGAGCGGCGTGGCGGGGCCTCGCAGTTCTTCCAGCCCATCAAGCTCGAAGCGGGCAAGCTCTATCGCGTGAAGATTTGGGTGCGGGCGGAAGGGGATGTCCCTTGGGTCGGGGCGGTGCTACGCCAGTCGCCGGAGCCATACAAGCATCACCTTGTAGGAAGCATAGAGCCAGGTAAGGACTGGGAGCTTCTCGAATTTGAGGGCATCAATGCTGAGGCCGAGGAGCAGGCCGGCCTTTACATTTGGTTTGAAGCGGAGGGCAAGGGGACGGTATGGGTGGATGATGCGTCGGTGGAGGTTATGGAGCCACAGGCAGCGCAGGGGCCGCCGCCGACTGGCAACGTGGTGGCAAACGGCAGTTTCGAAGTGGACCCGACGCGGACTTGGGACAGCGTTGGGGCGCCACCGCAGTGGCCATGCACCGAAAATGTAGCCCATGGTACCCGCAGTCTCTTGCTCAGGCTTGCCGGGGGCGACACCTTTTCCCTGACCACGCCGTGCGTGGTGTTCAATGGGGCTGGGCTGCCCTTCACGCTTGCCCTCTCGGCGAAGGCGCACGGTGGGCCGGTGGCCATCGAGGCCAACGTCTACTCAGCCTTCCAGGTGGGCCAGGGCGGTAGTCTTCTGCGCCTGGAGGCCAAGCCAGATGAGACAATGCGGCGGTTTTCGGCCACCGCGCCGCTGGCGCCATCCTTGAACGGAGCGTATTTCCTTAGGATACAGGGGCAGGCGGAAGGGCCGGCGGAGGTTTGGCTGGACGCCGTATCGCTGTCGCCCAAGGGAGCGGCCTTTGAGCCTGCCTCGGAGCTTGATGCTGCCCTTTCGACGACCGCCTTCGCGGGGATTTTCGCGCCTGGGGAACCCGTGAAGGTGAAGCTGGAGGTCTTCGGCGCCACGAAGGGCTATGACGGACGTTTCCGCGTAGAGGTAAGGGACCACCGGGAAAGGCTGGTGGGCAGGCAGGACGTGCCACTGAAGGCGCCAGCCGGAAGGCCAGTGGCGAAGGAGATTTTTCTGCCCGTGCGGCGGCTGGGGGCCTTTCGCGCAGACGTGTTCGCGGAAGGGGCCGAGAGGCCGCTGGCGTCAATGGTTTTCTCGGTCATTCCCAGGCCGGCGCGCGTGGCGCCGCAGGAATCTGTCATCGGCGGGCACTTCTCGACGGCTTCCGACTGGCAGATGGAGGTGGCCCAACGGCTCGGGTATCGCTGGACGCGGATTCACGACTGCTCGGAGATAACCCACTGGGCGGCGAGCGAGCCGGAGAAGGGAAAATGGAAGTTCTACGACGGTCAAGTGGCGCGGGTAAGGGCGGCAGGTCTGGAGATATTGGGGGAGTTTTTGAGGGTGCCTGTGTGGGCGACCGTGGCCGAGAAGGGGACACAGGCCTACGCCCTGGGCGTGGGACCGTTCAGGGACGTGGGAGAGTTCGAGGAGTACGTGCGCACCGTGGTGAGCCACTACAAGGCAGAAATTCATTACTGGGAGATATGGAACGAGCCATACGGCAGTGGGTTCTGGGGCGGGACGGCTGAGGAATACGCTGAGCTGGCGAAGGCGGCGGCACGAGCGGCCAAGGCCGCCGATCCGACCTGCACGCTGCTGGCACCGTGCACAACTCCCTATGCTCCCGAATGGACCGAGAAAGCCCTGGCCGCCGGCGCCCTTGAAGCAGCCGATATCTTTTCCTATCACGGCTACGGTTGCTTCGTGAAGAGCCAGTACGACCGAGTGAATGAGTGGGCCAGGCGGGAGGGGCGGCTTTTGGCCCGCTGGAACACCGAGACGGGCGTGACGGCGAGGACTTTCTATCGGCACGTGGCGGACAAACTCGACGATGCGTATACGCGCTGGATCGGCGGGGTGACGGTTGAGGAAGCAGTAGGGCAAGTAGTCAAACTTTTCGCCCTGGCCATGGCGTCAGGCGCCGACCGATTTTTCTACTACTGGACGAACGTCGAGACCGGCATGTGCCCGAGGATGACCTCGATGTCCATCTATGAGTACGACCGGACGATACGGCCGCATGGGGTGGCGTACGCGATTGCCGGTACCATGCTGGACCCATGCAGGGGAGCGGGGGTGCGGGAGTTTGGTGGAGGGGTCTCCTGCTGCCTGCTTCGGCACGGCGGGCAGGCATGGGCGGTGATCTGGGCCAGGACCAAGGCTGCCGGCAGGTGGGCTGAGCTGACTGACCTGCCGGGCGGCGTGAGGTTGCTGGACGTGATGGGCAACCCGATTGCGGAGGCGAAAAGAGGGCGGTTGCGCGTCGAGGTGACGAAGGAGCCGGTGTACCTCGTGGGGCCTGGCGGCAGCGAAGGCCGGCTGGCGCGGGCCGTGGAGAGAGCAGTGGGCCGGTAGGAGAAATGAGGAGGACCATATATTGATATTGGAGGAGCTGCGCGGACTGCGGGTGCTGATGCTGACGGCGTCGTATCATCCGCGGGCCGGCGGCGTAGAGAAGCACGTTCGGTGCGTGGCGAGGGAATTGCGCGCCATGGGCTTGGAAATATGGGTGGCCACGCCGCGGTGGGAGGAGGGATGGGACGAGGAGGAGCTGGTGGATGGGGTGATGGTGCGGCGGCTGAGCACCAATATGCGGGCGGGACGCCGGGAGCTGGAACCCCTTTTGGACTGGGCCCAGGTCGTCCACACCCACGATGCCTATCCCTTTCTGAAATACTACCTGCCTTACGCAGTCCGTCGGCCGCGGCTGCCGGTGTTCGTTACCTGGCACGGCTACGAGTGCTATCCCATACCGCTGGAGGCGAAAATCTTGAGGCGGCTGGTGGGGCTGCGCACGAAAGGTTGCATCTGTGCCGGCGCCTTCATTGCAAAGTGGTACAAGATACGCTGCGGACGGATAACCTACGGGGGTGTGGATGCGCCAGAGCAGCGACCTCTCTTGGGAGAGGGGGCGTGTTTCATAGGACGGTTGGAGAGAGATACGGGGATACTGGAGTATATCGAGGCTCTGGCCCTGTTGCGAAATAGGTACGGCATAGAACTGCCGGTGGAGGTATGCGGGAGCGGGAGCTTGAGGGAGCTGGCCGAGAGGCGCGCAGCGGAAAGAGGACTACGGGCGACCTTCCACGGACAAGTGGCTGACCCAATGCCGTATTTCATGCGGGCACGGTTTGCGTGCGTGAGTGGGTACCTGGCGATGCTGGAGGCGATGGCGGGCGGTGCAATCGTGCTGGCTCTTTACGACAATCCACTGAAAGAGGACTACTTGCGGATGTCACCGATGGCCGTACATGCGGTGATTGCGGGGTCGCCCGAGGAGCTGGCGGAGCGGACGGCAGCCTTGGCCCACGCGCCGGAGGAGATGCGGCGGCGGGCGGCGGCGGCGTATGAGTTCGCCAGAGAGCAGACCTGGCGGAAGGTAGCAGAGCTTTACGCGGGCCTATACGCACAGTGGTTCGCGCGGAGGAGGCACTCTTGGCTACTGCGCTCATAGCCACTTGCTACCGTGAGGCCTCGGCCATTGACGAATTCCTCGACGCCGTGGTTTCCCAGACGCGCCGGCCCGACGAAATTGTAATCGTTGATGGCGGATCGGACGACGGGACGGTAGAGCGGATAAAGGAACGTATTTCAGGCGGGGCGGTGGTGAGGCTTGTGGTGGAGCCAGGGGCCAACCGCTCGCGAGGGCGGAATCGGGCCGTGGAGGAGACGACCGCGGAGATAATCGCGGTGACGGACGTTGGGGCGCGGCCGCGGAAGGACTGGTTCGAGCGCATCGTCGCGCCCCTGGAAGCAGATCCGGAGATAGAAGTAGTTGCCGGTTACTATGAAGCGGACGCGCGGACGGCCTGGGAGGCGGCTGTGGCTGGGGCGACAGTGCCGAGGGCAGAGGAGGTCAATCCGGAGACCTTCCTGCCGTCGGCGCGGTCGGTGGCCTTTCGGCGGGCAGCATGGCAGCGGGCTGGAAAGTATCCCGAACACCTTAGCCACAACGAGGACACTCCCTTCGGATTGGCTCTGAAGGCCAGCGGCGCAAAGTTCGTGTTCGAGCCGCGGGCGGTCGTCGTCTGGAGGCCTCAGGCAACGCCTTGGCGACTTTTCCGCCAATTCTATCGTTACGCGCTGGGTGATGCAGAGGCTGGCATCTGGTTCCGCCATTACGCGAAGGCTTATCTAGTGTTTGGGGTGGCCGCAGGGCTAGTGGTGGCGTGGGGGTGGTGGCCGCTGGGAAGGTGGCTGCTATTTGGTTTAGCCCTGGCGTACTGGGCCAGACATGCGGCGCGGGCTTTCAGACGCACGCGGTCGCTTGGCGCAGCACTGCTGGCGCCGCTGGCGAATGCAATCGTTGATTTTGCTCACGTGGCCGGTTACACGCGCGGGCTGCTGCGGAGGAGGGACCATGCGGCTGGAGGACACTAACTGCCCTCTGTGCGGATCGGCAAGCAGCCGCGAGATACTTCGAGCTTGCGACCTCAATACTCTTCTTCCTGGTGAGTTTCCGCTCGTGCGGTGTGCGGAATGCGGAATGGTTTACGTCAATCCGCGGCCGGCGCCGGAGGAGCTGGAGCGATTTTACCCGCGACATTACTGGGCGCCGCCGCCGGAGGAAGGAAGGCGGGCATTCTGCGACCGTGCGACGAGGCGAAGCATTGGCCTGCTGGCACGCACGTATCCTGGCGGGCGAGTGCTGGATGTGGGCTGTGGGGTGGGCACGGCGGCGGCGCTGATGCGGGAGGCGGGACTAAGGCCTGTGGGGCTGGAGCCGTCTGAATATGCTTGTCGGGTGGCCCGCGAGCGCTATGGTTTGGAGGTCATCTGCGGCTACCTTGGCGACGCAGGCCTGCCCGAGCGGTCTTTCGACGCGGTGACCTTCTTTGACGTACTGGAGCACGTCTACGACCCCGTCGAGGAACTGAGAGATGCGCGGCGTTTACTGAACTCTGGGGGGTTGGTGGTCGTCAAAGTACCAAACATAGAAGCCCTGCAGGCGAGGGTATTTGGGCGGTGGTGGTACTGCCTAGATGTGCCGCGGCACCTGAACCATTTTTCGCCGGCGACGCTGAGGCGGGCGCTGGAGAAGGCGGGATTCGAGGTTGTGGCGGCGCGGGCCGTCCCCGACTGGCTTGGCGGCATGACCTTCCGCACAAGCCTGCTGTATTGGCTACGGGGGCGGGCCTTCGAGAGGCGGGGGAAGCGCATTGTGGCTCAGCCAGGGGAGGTGCCGAGGGAGTTATTGGCAGGCAGGGTTTATCCGGGCGTGCCGGCGGTGGCGAAGAAGGTTTTCCGGTGGTTGGCCGGCACGGCGATTTACTTGCCTTTGGCGGTAGAGAACTTCATCGGGCGGTCGGTGCAGCTTCTGGCCATCGGACGGCGCCGCGAGTAATAGCGGCCTGTGGGCCACTCGGCGGCGCTCCCTGGCCAGGCCCGCCCAACGACTGTTCCCCCCGTAGTTTGGTGGCTTGCCTCGCTCCTGTTCCCGGAGACGAGCTGCAAATCCCTGTTGGGGCCGCCGAATAGTTGGCGGCTTTGCAAGGGGGGCGAAACCGCTGTGTCGGCTCGCACGGGAAAGCTTCGGATGCTTCTCATCGGCATTGACGGCGCGGACTACCGCATCACGCGGTGGCTGATGCAACAGGGATGCTTACCCAACCTGGCTGAGTTGGCGTGTCGGGGTGCGTGGGGGCCAATGCGCTCCACGGTCCCACCCGTGACGCCGCCCGCCTGGACGACCATCATGACTGGCAAGAACCCCGGCAAGCACGGAGTCTTCGACTTCCTTGCCATGAACGAGGCGGAAAGGGCGGTGCCGGTGGCGGCCCGCAGGCGCGCCGCCACCCTCTTCCGAGGGCTGAGCGATATGGGCTATCGGGTTGGCACTTTCAACCTGCCCGTGACTTACCCGCCGGAGCCGCTGAGCGCTTTTCAGGTGGCGGGGTTTACGGCGCCGCAATTCAGCCCAGCCATTGCTTGGCCCGAGCGCGCCTTCGAGCTTCTCCGAGATGCTCCTGCAGACTTTGCGTCGCTGCTGGAGTTGACCGCGCCGGGCAGGGACGAGCGACAGGAGCTTCAACGGCGCGCCGAGCTGGTTACCCTCGGCACTCGCCTGCTGCTGGAGCACTTTCCGTGTGACGTTTACATGACGAATTTTCAGGTGGTGGACTGGGCACATCACCACGCCTTGGCCAGGGAGATGACGCCAGGCAAGCCGGAGAGCCTTGACCTTAGGGGGCTGGTGGCTCATGCCTATCGGGCTGTGGACGAGCAGATAGGCATCATTTTGGACGAATGGGCCACTGAGGGGACCTACGTGATGGTTGTGTCGGACCACGGTGGGGCCTTGGTGGACAGAGTCGTGAACCTAGAAAAGCTTTTCCTGGAGGCCGGGTTGCTGGCCTACAAACCAGCGGACGCGGAGAGGGCAGTGGCCATTGGACGCGGACGGGCGCGGGCAAGGACCGCCGTTGGCCTCTGGAGGTGGTACAAGGAGGCGATGCCGACCTTTGCGAGGCTCACGGCACCGGTTGCGCGGGGCCTGCGCCCCTACGTGACAAGCTATCAGAAGAGCCTCGTGGTGGACTGGTCTTGCACGCTGGCGGCGCCCTGGGGCCTGTATGGGCAGGTGCGGTTCAACGTGGCAGGGCGGGACGCGGAGGGCATCGTGAGGCCGGAAGATGTGGGGGCCTTGCGGACACAGGTGCGCGAGTTGCTACTGTCGGTTACCGACCCGGTGGAGGGGCGGCCTGTTTATGACGAGGTGCTTGATGGCTCCCAGATATACACGGGCGCGTATGTTGCCGAGGGGCCGGACCTGGTAGCCTTGGCAAGAGAGGAGAGGTATCTCACAGTATGCGGGCGGATGCTTGAGGGCGATGCGCTGCCCCTGATTGATGTGCAAGAGCAAATCGTCGCTGCCGTGGAGTCGCGGTGCGATTTCCATTCCTACGAGGCGGTCTTCTGCGTGGCTGGGCCGGGTATTGAGGCTGGGAAGCGCCTGCCGGAACATAGGCTTGAGGATTTCGCGCCCACGGTTCTGTGCCTGCTGGCCGAGGGTGTGCCGAGCGATATGGATGGGCGGCCGATTCTGGAGGCCATGTCGGAGGAGCTGCGGAAGCACAAGCAGGTGAGGTTTGTCGCCCCCTGGCCGGCTCTGGGAGATGGTGAGCAAGGGACGCCGCACGGCGTGTATACTGAGGCTGAGCGGGATGCCATGGAGGAGCGGCTTAGGGGGCTGGGGTACCTGTAGTGGGCCAGCCGGAGGCGGGCGGCTTGTCTCTGGTGGCATGGTGCTGCTTATGGCGTGGTTTGGGAGTTTAGGATTGGCGCTGAGGAGGTTGCGCCAGGCCGCGCAGTTTTGAGAGGGCCTTGGCGGGACACGGGAAGGCTTCACCACTGTGGCCATGAGCGGGCAGGAGGACGCGAACTTGGTGGCGGACGAGGGGGTGTCAAAGCAAGCCGTGGAACACCTGCGGGCGCTGCTCGGCGAGTACCCCCAGTACCCAGCGGTGGCGCTCCTGCGATGTTGGGAGCTGGCGCTTTTCTCGCAGCTCGACTTTGAGGGGCCGACGCTGGACCTTGGCTGTGGGGACGGGCGCATCGCGGAGCGTCTGCTGGGCACGGGCGTAGGCCGCAGCAGAGAGCCAGTGTTTGGCCTCGACATAGACGCCGGCTCGGTGGCCCAGGCCGCGCAGCGGTCCATTTATGCTGGCGTCGTGCGCGCGGACGCGCGGGCCATGCCCCTGCCCGATGCATGCTTGCAAAGTGTGTTCAGCATTTGCGTCCTGGAACACATCCCGCAAGTGGATAAGGTACTTTCCGAAGTGGCACGGGTACTCCGGCCGGGGGCAATGTTCGCTTTTTCAGTACCCACGCCGCGCCTGGAAGCGGTCGGCGCCGAGGTTCATCCAAGGCACGCAGAGGAATACTTGGCGGCACAGAGGCAGCGGCTGGAACACGTAAACCTTTGGCCGCTGGACAGGTGGGAGGAGGCTCTGTGGCGCCAGGGGCTGGTCGTGCGGAGGGTTCATGGCTTCATGCCTGAGGCAGCGGCGCGGGCATGGTGGGCGGCCTATGACTGGACAGTGCGGCCCATCCGCGGGCGTGGCGTCCTCTACCGCGCCGCCGGGCCTGAGCTGCGACGGTTTGGCCTGGGGCGCTTGCTTGCGGGCTACTGGTACCGGCGGCTGGCACGATGGGCCGGAGAGGGCCTCCAGGCATCCCCTGAGCATGCCGGTGCGCTGCTGATAGTTGCGCAGCGGCCCTAGTGTCGGGATAGGCGACCGTCGTCCCTCCTGCCTAGACAACTGCAATGCGAGCCACAGGGCGGGTCAGATACGCAAGAGCGTCTCGAGGCTGCCCGGCTGCTGCGCGAGGATGGCCTCGTCCGTGCGGACGGGTGGCGTCGAGGGCCGCGCTTGACGAGCGCGCTGCCTCATCCTGAGAGCGTCCCAAAGCCCCAGCAGGCTGGAGAAATCGCCTCGGCGGAATAGGTCGGCGGCGATGTGGCGGAATATTGATAGCAGGTACCTGCGGCGCAGGCGAGGAGCCGTGAGATTCTTCCAGCCGAAGAGGCAACGGTTGCGTGCGCGGATGCGGGCGACGTAGGCAGGGGGATACAGTTTTCCGATGGTGGCGCCGCCCAAATGTATGAAGCACGCGCGGCCATCGTAGACGATACGCCAGCCAGCGCGCCAGGCGGCCCAACCCAGGTCAAGGTCTTCCCAGTAGAAGGGATAATAGAGGGCGTCAAAGCCGCCGAGGGCAAGGAACAGGTCGCGGCGGAAGATTCCGCCACCGGCCGGGGCGCCCAACTGGTTGGAGACGGTTCCGGTGCCAGGCGGGGGTAGGCCGCAGGGGTGGGGGCTGTGGTAGGCCGGACCGGCGGCAAACACGTCGGGGGCGGAGAAGTGCTCGGTCAGCCGTGATAGCGACCCAGGTGTCACCTCCATGTCACTGTTGAGGAGTAGGACCAAGTCGTTGCGGGCCTCGCGTACGCCCAGGTTGCAGGCAGCTCCGAAGCCCACGTTACTTTGCAGGGCCAACGTGCGGACTTGCGGAAACTCCCGTCGCAGCACGGCAATGCTGTCGTCCTGGCTGGCGTCGTCAACGACCACAACCTCGTCGGCAGGGTTTGCAAGCTCTGCCAAGAGAGGCGGCAGGGTGCGCGGCAGCAGGTCGGCACCGTCCCGGTTGGGGATGACAGCACTGATGGCGGGGCGAGCATACTCAGAAGCGTTCATGGTTTGCAGCGCCGAACGCGCTAAGGACAACCAGGATGTTACCAAATGTTCTAGGGCGCCGGAATAGGTCTCCAGTCACCGCGGTTGGTGGCGGGAAAGTTTGGGCGGCCGGCCGGTAAGGCACGAGTCACTATGCGGGTCGGTATCGAAGCCAGTTATCTGCTTGAGCCGCGCAAGAGCGGGGTAGAGACTTATACGCTCAACCTGGTCCGGGCGCTGCTGACGCTGGAGGAGAGGCCGGAGGTTTTTTTATACGCGGCGCGGCGGCAGCCCTGGTCGGCGGAGGCCCGAGAGCTGTTCGGGCGTGCTGACGCTGCGCGGCTCACGCGGTTGGTGCGGCTATGGCTGCGGCTACGGCTGCCAGTAGCCATGTGGCGGGACAGGGTACAGGTAGCCCATTTCCCTGGGACCATCCTGCCGGCCTGGCTGTGCTGCCCGGCCGTGACGACCTTCTACGACCTCGCAGCCTATCGCTACCCCGAGCTTTACGATCCAGCGGAGCTGGCCCTCTACCGGCGGGTGGTGCCGGCGGCGGCGCGGAGGTCTGCAGCCGTAATTGCCGTCTCGCAGCACACCAAGCGGGATTTGGTGAGGTTTCTCGGCGTGCCGGAGGACAAAATACAGGTTACTCCTCTCGGAGTGAGCGAGGCTTTCGCACCGGTGGCTGGGGCTGGGGAAATCGTGGCGCAGCGGTATGGGATAGAGGGGCGGTACGTGCTGGCGTGCGTGGGGTCGGGGCACCCGCGGAAAAACTTGCGGGCGGTGGTGAAGGCCTTCGAGCGGCTTGAGATGCCGGACGTGAGACTGGTGATAGTGGGGGCTGCCGAGCGGGATCCGGGCGCCTGGGCGGCGATACAGCAAAGCCCGGCGCGAGAAAGCATCGCCCTGCTAGGGCACGTGCCAGAGGAGGAGCTGCCGGCCCTTTACTCGGCGGCGGCGGTTTTTTGCTTTCCGTCGCTTTATGAGGGCTTTGGGCTGCCTGTGCTTGAGGCAATGGCATGCGGTACGCCGGTGGTTTGCGGGAATACTTCCTCGCTGCCGGAGGTGGCGGGAGAGGCCGCCGTTCTGGTGGAGCCGACGGACGTGGAGGCAATAGCTGGTGGCCTGAAAGAGCTTCTGGCAGACGAAGGGCGGAGGTTGGCGCTGGCGGCGGCTGGCCTGGCGCAAGCTAAGAATTTCACCTGGCGGCGCACAGCCGAAATGACGGTTCAAGTTTATCAGGGGATTGCTCGATAGGACCAAAGCAGGCGTCCGTGCGGAATCCTGCAGCGAAGAGCCGGCCCCGCGCGTCCGCAAAGTTACTGCATCAGCATAACACGGCCGGCGCCAGGCCCCAGCGGGAGATTGGATGTGCCGGGCTGAAGCACGAATTCCTCACCGGTCAGGCAGTCAGTGAGGCTGATATGGTTCTCGGCTAGAATAGGCTGAAGAGGCACCTTCACCGGAGCGGCAGGGTTGGCGTTGGCGATGATGAGATAGTTGCGCCCCTTGTCGTCGCGGAAATGGCTGAGGATGACGGGGAGATTCTTTTCGCCGGGCCAACGAGTGGAGCCGATGGGCTGGAGCCTTAACAAAGTTGGCGCGAGCTTTCTAAGCTCCGCAGCTAGGCGGCTCACCGTTTCATACATCGCCAGGGGCCGGCCCTGCGGGTCTATCAGCCCCTCGAGCTTTTCGGGATGGTTTGGCATCGTCTGGTAGATGAAGAAAAAGATGCCCTTGGCGCCGGCGGCTAGGGAGGAGTAAACGGTGCAGCGAAGCTCTTCGGGAGTGGGATAGCGCCAGGTTCCAGGCTTTGCGAAGCTTTGCAGCACAGCCCATTTGGGCAGGTCGCCGGCGGCTTCACAGAAGGCCTTGAGGGCGGGGAAGAACCATCCGGTGTCGCCGGCGGGTCTGCCCTCCAGGAAGGGATAAATGTCGAAAACGGCTTCAGAGAGCGTGGTGGCCTCGCGAAGCATCCTTACCGACTCCACGTGGCAGCAGCAACTGAAGGCCGGATGGCGTGGGTCGCGGGCGGCAAGCACGCGCTGGACGGCCACCCAGTTAGGTATTAGCTCCGGTGGTGGCTCATCCCGTATCTGGTAGCGCAAGAGGCTACCGAAACGTGCCAGGCGCTTCACCACAGCCGTCACGGCGTCGTCTATTTGCTGTTCGTCGAGGGGACCGACGCTTGAAACCAGGCCCACCAGCGGGCCAATCTCCAGCACTACCTTCACGCCGTGTCGCTCGGCGCACCGCAAAAGAGTTTCCCACAAAGCCTCGGGGCAGTTGGGCACCGCCACGGCATTGAGGCCATGCGCCGCCAAATCACCAAAGCAGCGGTCGTAGTACTGCGCCGCGCCTGCTGGGTCTGAGGGATGACCGGCCGCGCCGGGCGCACCCTCGAACCAAACGCCGATGGGGAAGAAACGCGGCGCCGCATACTTTATCGGCGGCCAAGGTGGGCGGTCGTCGAGCATGACTGTTTGCTCCTTAGTGACCTCTGCGTTACCGGGACGTTGGAAGCGCGCCCGAATGACATACTCGCCTGGCGGCAGGCGACGGCCTGCGTCGCTGCGGCCGTCCCAGGAGACTTCGCTGCGGCGGTGGTCGGCAGGCGCCGGCGGGCGCAGAGTCCGCACCACCTGCCCTCCGCAGACCACCTCAATGGCTACAATCTCGTCGCGTTGGGCCGTGACCGTAACCGCCAGCCGGTCATTCAGGCCGTCGCGGTTGGGCGTAATTTTGACGGGCCAGACCCGAAGGCTTTCAGTGGCTGGTATTACCGCCAGGTCGTCAAAGAAGGCCGAGCCGCGGGCGGGGCCGCCGTTGAGCATGAAGCCAATCTGGCGGATGTCGGCCAGGTCGGCGTCGCCACCCTGGCAGGAGCGGTCGCGGTCGAAGAGCACGCGGGCTTCGTACCAGTCCGGGTGGGCGGTTGTGAAGTCGGGATTGGTGCCGTCGGGGCCATAGTTGCGGAAGCGCCCTTGGCTGTCATAGAGGAAAAGAAAAATCCGCACGGGGTCGCCGGAGCCGCGGATTTTGACGGAGAGGCCGTCGGCGAAGGAAAGATCCAGGCTCACGGGGCGCCAGTAAATGACATGGTTGGTACCGCTGGCGCGGAAGTCGTAGTCAATGCGAAGAGCCTGGCCGCCCCCCAGGCCTTCGCCTGCTAACAGCCGGCAATTTTCGGTGTCGCCGTACCGCATGGTGGGCGTCCATGCGGACAGGTCGGCCTCGAAATCGTCAATGATGGCCGGCTGCTGCGCTGCACAAGCGGCGCTTGTGAGCAAGCAGCAGAGCAGCAACATCCTTGCCTCGGGCACAGGCATCCCTCTGTTTACCGGGTAGCAACTCTCTGGTCTAGGTATCTTCCTCGCACGACGGGCCGCACCGCCAGGCGCGGCGGGTGACCGCAGGGCCACTGCGTATCTTCCTCGCGGGACGGGCCGGACCTTCATTTGAAATGGGGCGCCCCAGAGGGCATCCCAGAGGCCCTTTCGCAAGCCTCCAAAGGCCTGCCGTGCCGGAGCGCAGTGCGTCCTCTCCCCTTGTCCCTGCATGGTCGCCCACTCCCTTGGGGAGGGCTGTCCGCAAGGTGCTGAAAGTCCTGGGTGGCTTTGCGTAGGAGGCTATTCGTCGAGGGCGTTGTAGAGGGCCAGGCGGAGACGCTGAAATTCCTCTGGCCGCAGGTTCTGCCATGCCAAGCGGCCTGCATCCTCCGCGAAAGCCTGAACCGTCCGGCCACTCAGGCCCACGAACTGCTTTACGGCCTCCGCGGCCTGTAGCCTCCGCCAGCCGCGCTTTCGGCTCACCGCAGCCAGGAGCTCTACGTCTTGCTGGGCGCGCCGGAAGGCCTTCACGCGCAGGCTTACCAGCGGCCCATCAAGGCCAAACCGCTCGCCGGGGATAAGCAGGGCCGTATCCGTGGGCTGCGTCAGAGCCTCTTCGCCGCCTATCACGTTCCAGGGCAGTATGCCGTCGGCGCCTTCGCAATAAGCCCGTAGCGCCCAGGAAAGCGCCGACAGATTACTTTCCCGCACCGGATTGGCCGTGCCGTAATGCCAGAACCTCACGCCCCATCGCCGCTGCATGTCCAGGCATCGGCGGCGGTACGCCCAAAAGGCGCCGCTTACGCACTCCAGGTCCGTCAGGCCGTCAAGGAAATCGCGCTGCCACTGGGGACGGGAGACGTCGGCGCGGAAAAGAAGACGTGCTGGGCTGGTGGTGGCCTTAGCCTGTGCGAGAAGCTGGGCGAAAAATCGCAGCGCTAGGAAGTCGTCGGTGCAGGTAGGTTCATCCAGGCACCACCAGCTCGTCCCCCGCCCGCCCTGCCTTGGGTCTTTGTAGTAGTGCTTGTTGTTGAGATAGCACTGCAGGTCCGTGCGGGTCCAGCCGCGGTCGGCGAAATGCTGGGCAAACTGGCGCGCCACGCCGATGAAGGCCGCTTTGAAATCCTGGTCGAAGGCCTCCTCTATTGGCGGGGCTAATTGGGCGTGGAGGAAAATCATCTGGGGGTAGCGCGTCTCCTCAATGCGCACATGGTAGTGGTCGGCGATGGGCGCGGGCCAGTTTTCGTGCAGCGGCAGGTACATGTGCGAGATGGGAACGCCTGCTCGATAACCCGTGAAGGCCGAGCCGTCGAGATATGGCGCGTAGTGATCGTCGTAAACGCTCCAGTCAGTCACGCGCGCCGCGCTCCCCGCACCGTCTATGTGCGGAGCGAAGCCGTCGTAGACATGGCCCCCGTGGGTGTAAGGCAGGGGGTTGAGGGTGGCGCGGTGCTCATGGGCCGCGTTGTAATAAGCTCTTTCCTTGCTTAGATAGCTTTCCCAGGGCGTCGGCCCACGGACTGGCCCGTAGCAGTTGAAGTCCACTTCGAAGCTGCATTCATCGGGCATGAGCCAGTTGTGCACGCGCAGGTGCACTGGCACGGCGAGAGAAGCGCCGGCTCCCTCCACGTGTATCTCTCCACGGTAGAGGCCGGCGGCGCAGTCCTTGGGCACGTAGAGGTCACACAAAACCGCTTGCCATTTCTGTTCGGCCACCGCGTTTTCCTGCCACGGCAGCTCAACGTCTCCGGCCAGTGGTATTGCGTATTCGCCCCACCAGTCCCCGCCGTCTCTAACCGACCACACCTTGAACCAACGGAGGGCTGAGGCGGGGATTTTAGTGCCATTAGGGCCACTGAGATCGTCTGCTCGGATTGCCACGCGGCCGCGTGCTTGCGGGCCGCCAATTACAAGCTGGAAACTCACCACTTCGTTACGGACCGCCTCAAGCGCTACGACCGCTGCAGGCTCTACCTTTTCCAGCGTTTCGCCGCTAACTGGATTCACTTTGGTTTCGCCGGGGAAGACGCGGAGGGCGAGCGGTCCTTGCTGCAACTGCCCGGTTGGGGGTTGTTCGACCGCGGGCATTGGGAGGGGTTTGGGGCGCGCGACAGCGGGGCTGGTGCGCAGGTCAATGTTCGTGACGCCCCTGGCCTTGCCCCAAGCCGGCAGAGCCACAAGGGAAGCCGAGTAGTGTGTGGCCGGCCTGGCTAAGAGTATTATCTCGCAGGGTTTGCCTGGCTCCACTGGTGCCGGCAGTGCCCACCGCGGCAGCGCAAAAACGCCCTCCGGCCCTCTTAAGACGAGCTGGTAGCTAACGGCCATGGGCGCTGGGGCGGTAAAGGTGAGCCGCGCCGCGCCGTGCTCAAAATCGGCTGCTTGGGGGTACTCTTCCGCCCGCAGGTCGTGGATTTTGGGCGCTTGCTCCTCGATGGCAGGTTCTCCCTCGACCAGCAAGTACGGCGCAAACTGGGATTGCTCCCGCGAATGCACGTCATTGTTGAACAGAGTCTGGCCCTTCTCATCGCTGAGGCAGAGGCCGAAGGAGCCGCCCTGGAGCGCGGCTGAGAGAAGGAGGGGGTCTACATCAGTCTCGAGCCAGCCGTCCGGTAGCTCCCGCGGCACAGCGTAGCGCATGAAACTGCCTCCGTTGCCAAAGGCCACGTCAGTGAAGTCGCTGTCTGGGCCTGCCCACGGCGTGTCAGGAGCTATTGCCCGCAGGAAGGTGCAGCCGCCGTTGACCTTTTCGCTGCGGCCCTGGCCTTCGGCCCAGTCGGCGGTTATCGTTGACAGGCCGACGCGCCAGAGCATGTGGTCAGGATTGGCAAGATGCAGCCGCAGGCGCGCCCGCGCCACCTTCAGGCCCTCCAGAGCCGAAAGGTCAAATTTGAGAAGCATGAAGTGCTGCCAGGCTTTTATGCGGATGACCGTTGATGCACCGCTGTTCAGCTCGACTTCAGCCTCGTGGGCCTGCAGGGACGTGTCCGCCACCACCGGCACGCGAATCTCTTCTACCCGACCCCTTGCGGGCAGCAGGGCGAAAACCAGCGCATGGAGTAGCAACGTAGCGCCTAGCCCGTGGCTCGCACCCGCTGGTCTTTTGGCCGGCGACCAGGCTTTCCGCGTCCACCTCACACCTTTTCGCCTCCTTTGACGCCCAGTTGTCCTGGCGCTAACATTCGGCTTCGGCAGGCGCCTGAGAATTCCTTGCCTTGTTGGTAGGGAAGCCGCTATGGGACACTACGGGCTGTTGGGTATGGCGGTGCTTCTGGCCGCGGGCGCATTTCAAGTTGCTCCAGCGGTAGTATCGGCGCAGCGAATTGTATTGCCGGCGGATGCAGAGGCGGTTGTTGACGCCCAAAGAGACCTCGGGGCCAAAGGGGACGGGATTACGGACGACACGGAGGCCCTGCAGCGCGGCTTGGACATAAGCTCCGGCATCGGCGCTAGGCAGACGAAGGTCCTGTACTTGCCCAACGGCGTTTACCGCGTCACCCGCACCCTCACCTGCAATGGAGGCATAGGGCCTTGGGTGTACGGTGAATCCCGAGACGGAGTGGTCATAAAGCTGGATGATGGCGTCCAGGGCTGCACGGCTGTTCTTCGTACACACCCTAGGGACGCCGACCCCGGCTCCGCCGACTGGTTCATGCGGGACCTGCGCAACTTCACCGTTGATGTCGGCAACAATCCCGACACGGACGGCATCCGATACTTTGCGACCAATACGGGCATATTGCAGAACATAAGGGTGACAGGGCACGGGAAGGTGGGGATAAACGCTGGTTTCATGCAGCTTAGCGGCCCGAACCTCATTCAAGACGTAATCGTGGAGGGCTATGAGACGGGCATCCTCAGCCAGTGGATATGGGGCGAGACCCTCTCTCGGGTGACGATACGCGACTGCAGGCGCGTCGGGCTTGTGGTCATCGCCAACACGGTGGCTGCCGAGGACTTGATCGTCGAGAACACGCCCCAGGCCGTGCGGTGCGAGATCCCAAATGAGTGGACCTGGTGGGGTGGTGTTTTGGCGTTGGTTGGTGGGCGCTTCAGCGGCGGCAAGGCAAATTTCCCAGCAATTTACAATACCGGCGTGCTCTTCGCCCGCGACGTGCATACTGAGGGCTTCATGAGGGCTCTCGAGAGTACGACGCCTGGGGGCAACGTGGATGGAGCGGACATTGACGAATACTCCTCCCACTTTGTGCGCCGGCTTTTCGAAGACTCTCAGGAGCGGTCGCTGCGCCTGCCTATAAAGAGGGAGCCTGTGGTAGCGTGGGAGACGGACCCGCACAGATGGGTGTGCGCGAACGATTTCGGGGCGGTGGCGGGCGATGACAAAGACGATACGGCGGCTATTCAGGCGGCAATTGATCACGCGGCGGCGCTGGGGCTGACTACCGTTTATCTGCGAGGCGTCGGAGGCCCTGACCCCAACTGGTATACCCTTTCTGGTGAGGTGAGAGTCCACGGGAGCGTGCGGCGGGTGATGGGCCTCGGTTTCGGGCGGGTCATAGCTAGCGAGGGTGGGCGGTTCGTGGTGGGCGACGATGCCGCGCCGGTTGTAGAATTCCGCAACATTGACTCCTTTGGCGGTCGGCCGGCGGAGCTCGTGAATCGTTCCCGAAGCAGTACGGTGGTCGCTGAGGGCTGTGGGATGGTCATTGTCGGTGACGGCGCCGGCGACATTTTTGTCACGAACTGCCCGGCTGCCGTTCATTTGCGCTGGCCTGGGCAAAAGCTTTGGGCACGCCATCTCAACCCCGAGGGCGACTCCGACAGTGGGCTGGTGCGCAACTGCGGCGGCGACTTGTGGATTCTCGGTATGAAAAGCGAAGGGCACGGCGTGCGCGTGCGCACCTGCGACCACGGCAGAACTGAGGTCTTCGGTACATTTTTCTATGCGCCCGCCGACATCCCCGAGGACGAAGCGCGACCAGTTTTCGACATTGACAACGCCTCGGCGTGCTTCATAGCCACACGGGAGATTAGTTTCGGGCCACGGACCCATCCGATAAAGGTTCGCGAGCGACGCGGAGAAGATGTGCGAACGATGGGCGTGCAGCCAGACGAGCACGGCTGGATAGGCTGGCCGTTGTACAGCGGCTGGCGCTGAGCAACTTTAGGTCGGCCCGCGCCGGCCTTGGCCTCGCCGCCGCCGGCGTGGGCCAGCCGGAGTCAGTCCTCAAGCTGGTGTCCCTCCAAAGCCGGCGGCGCCCATTGAAGACCGCTGGTTGCGGCGCCGCCGCCATTACGATGTGCTGCGCTTCACTCCCCCGCCTAGTTGCCGTGATGGAAGGAAAGGCCGTTCTCGTGGTGAATGCGGGTATTTGTGCATCCTTTCGGGAGGAAGAGCAGATGGCTGGTAGCCGATATACCCTTGGGCTTGACTTCGGGACGAATTCGGTGCGGGCGCTGGTGGTTGACGTGGCTACGGGTGAAGAGGTGGGTACTTACGTCCATGAGTATCGGCGGGGCGACCAGGGGGTCATTACCGACCCAGACAATCCTCACGTGGCCCGCCAGCATCCGGCTGACTATTTGGAGGGGCTGGAGGAGTGCGTAAAGGGTGCTTTGGAACAGGCCCGTGCCGCCCACGGCTTCTCACCGGACCGCATCATCGGCATTGGCGTGGACACCACTGGCTCGACGCCCATCCCCGTGACCCGCGACGGCACGCCCCTGGCCTTCCTGGAACAATTCGCCGACGACATCAACGCTTTGGCGTGGCTCTGGAAGGACCATTCTTCTATGGCTGAGGCCGAGCGGATAACGGAGCTCGCCAAGGAGCATCGGCCAGCGTATCTGCGCAAGTCCGGCGGCACTTACTCATCCGAGTGGTTCTTCTCGAAAATCTGGCATTGCCTAAACGTTGCGCCCGAGGTTTTCGCAGCGGCGTATAGCTGGGTGGAGTTCGCCGACTATATTCCGGCGGTACTGGTAGGTGATACACGGCCTGAGGCCATCAAGCGATCGGTGTGCGCGGCGGGACATAAGGCCATGTACTGTGAGGAGTGGGGTGGGCTGCCGGACGCGGAGTTCCTGAGCATGTTGGACCCGCGAATAGGGGAGCTGCGCGGGCGGCTGTACGAAAAGGCCTATGCATCGGACGTGAGGGCGGGCGGGCTATGTGCACACTGGGCGGAGCGGCTTGGGCTGCGCGAGGGGATTCCGGTGGCGGTGGGAGCTTTTGACGCGCATTACGGCGCCGTTGGGTCAGGGGTCGCGCCGGGGGTGCTGGTGAAAATCATCGGCACGTCCACTTGCGACATAACGGTGGCGCCTAAGACCGGCCAGGGCCTCGAGATACCTGGCGTGTGCGGTATCGTGGACGGGTCTGTCCTTCCGGGCTATTACGGCATCGAGGCGGGCCAGTCGGCTGTCGGGGACATCTTCAACTGGTTTGTCTCGTACGTATGTGAAGGGGACGCGCGGCTGCACGACAAACTTTCGGCGGAGGCGGCGGAACTCAGGCCCGGCCAGAGCGGCCTGCTGGCGCTGGACTGGAACAACGGCAACCGCACTATTCTCGTGGACGCGCGGCTGACGGGCCTGCTGTTGGGTCAAACCCTGCATACAACGCGGGCGGAGATTTATCGGGCGCTGATAGAGGCTACAGCCTTCGGCGCCCTCACCATCCAGAACCGCCTGGCCGAGTATGGAGTGCCCATCGGGCGGATAGTGGCCTGTGGGGGCATTGCGGAGAAGAACCCCTTGCTGATGCAGATTTACGCTGACGTTACGGGCCAGACGCTGGAGATTGCGCGGTCGGGGCAGGCCTGTGCACTGGGGGCGGCCATTTTCGGGGCCGTCGTCGCCGGGCCGCAAGCCGGGGGCTACGCCACAACTGAGCAAGCCCAAGCCGCAATGACGGGCGTCAAGGACATCGTCTACCGGCCAAATCCGGAAAACCACGCCATCTACCGCGAGCTGTACGCTCTTTACAAGCGGTTGCACGACACTTTCGGCGTCCAGGGTCATGCCGAGTCGCTCTACGACGTAATGAAAAAACTCCTCGACATCAAACAGCGCGTGACGGGACGCGACTGACGCACCGGAGAATTGGGGAGGGCGCGGCATTGCTTGAGGAGCTGAAGGAGGAGGTTTGGGAGGCAAATCGGGCGCTGCAGAGGGCCGGGCTGGTGATATTGACCTGGGGGAATGTCAGCGGCCTGGACGCCCACCGGGGCCTCGTTGTGATAAAGCCCAGCGGCGTGGAGTACGACCAGATGCGGCCTGGCGATATGGTTGTTGTGGACCTCGATGGCCGCGTGGTGGAGGGCGGGCTGCGGCCTTCGTCGGACACGCCTACTCACCTCGTACTATACCGCCATTTTTGCGGCGTGCGCGGGATTGCCCATACGCACTCGACCTACGCCACCGCCTGGGCCCAGGCCTGCCGGCCCCTGCCCTGCTATGGCACGACCCACGCGGACAACTTCCGGGGGACGGTGCCGGTGACGGAGCCGCTTCCAGCGGAGGCCATCGCCGGCGACTACGAGGCTGAGACGGGGCTGGCAATCGTGCGGGCCTTCGATGGCCTTGACCCGCTTGAGATGCCGGCTGTGCTCGTCGCCAATCATGGCCCCTTCACCTGGGGCGAGACGCCCGCCAAGGCCGTGGAGAATAGCATCGTGCTGGAACAGGCCGCGCTGATGGCGGCGGTCACGGAGGCCTTGGCTCCAGGGGTGAAGGCCATCTCCGAGGCCTTGCGCGACAAGCATTTCCTGCGCAAGCATGGAAGAGACGCCTATTATGGGCAGGCTTGACGTGCGCGGAGGTTCTATGGCGCGCTCGGCGAAGGCGGCGGGCGAGGCATGGCGAACCAGCAGGGCCGGAGTCTACCGTGCGGCGGGTTGGGGAGACGATGTTCCGGAGGAGGATTCACCCATGGCACGCAAGACGACGCTTGGGGTAATCGTGGGCAATCGCGGGTTCTTTCCCGACCACCTTGTTGACGAGGGGCGCAAGGAAATCCTGGCCGTGCTCAAGGCCGAGGGCTTTGACGTGGTGGCTCTGGGGCCTAAGGAGACGCCCTTTGGGTCGGTGGAGACGCGGCAGGACGCCAAGAAGTGCGCGGAGCTGTTCCGGGCGAACGCCGAGCGCATTGACGGCGTGCTTGTGACCTTGCCAAACTTCGGCGATGAGCGGGCAGTGGCCGAGACCTTGCGGCTTGCCGGTCTCGAGGTGCCCGTGCTCATCCACGCCTTCCCCGACGAGCTTTCCAAGATGTCCCTTGCCGACCGCCGGGACAGTTTCTGTGGAAAGCTTTCGGTCTGCAACAATCTCACGCAGTACGGGATTCCTTATTCGTTGACTACCCTGCATACGGTCGCGCCTTCGGCGGAAAGCTTCCGGGCGGATTTGCATTGGTTTGCGGCGGTGTGTCGTCTAGTGCGGGGCCTAAACGGCGCGCGCCTTGGAGCCATCGGCGCCCGCCCCGCGGCCTTTAACACCGTCCGCTATAGCGAAAAGCTCCTGGAGCTGAATGGCATCTCGGTTGAGGTTATAGACCTGGGGGAGATCATGGGCCGCATGGAGCGCTTGGACGAAAAATCTACCGCCGTGCGGAGTCGCCTGAACAAGATAAAGAACTATATACCAGCGCAGCACGTACCGGCGGAGGCGCTTGTGAAGATGGCGAAGTTCGCGGCGGTTGTGGACGAGTGGATGGAGGAGAACGAGCTTGTGGCGAGCGCGGTGCAGTGCTGGACGGCCATCGAGGAGTACGTGGGGATCGTGCCGTGCGCCGTGATGAGCATGATGAGTGAGCGCTTGATGCCCAGCGCTTGCGAGGTGGACGTGACCGGCGCGCTGGCCATGTACGCGCTGACGCTGGCTTCCCAGACACCTGCGGCCTTGCTGGACTGGAACAACAACTACGGCGACGACCCGAATAAGTGTGTGTTATTCCACTGCAGCAATGCGCCTAAGTCGTGCTTCGCAAACGTCTCGATGAGCATCCAGGACATCATCGGGGCGACGGTCGGCAACGAGAAGACCTACGGCACGTGCGTTGGCCGCATCCGTAGCGGCCCCTTTACCTTTGCCCGCGTCTCTACCGACGACGCGGCGGGCGAGGTTCTGGCCTATGTGGGCGAGGGCAGATTCACTGACGATCCGCTGGAGAGTTTTGGGGGCATTGGCGTGGCCGAAATCCCTCACCTGCAGGCCTTGCTGCACCACATTTGCGAAATGGGCTTTGAGCACCACGTGGCCGTCACGATGGGCAACGTCGGGGCGGCGGTGGCTGAAGCCTTCGGTAAGTACATGGGCTGGGACGTGTACGCGCACAACTGCTGAGGGGCGGTCTTGTCAGGGCAGGACGACGGCCCTGAGCGCGTCACCGGGACGCGCAGCCGTCAGGTCGAGGGCTTCCTTCGTCTTTTCCAGCGGGAATTCGCGCACTGGGAGGCGGCTGAGGTCAATCTTGCTGCTGGCCATAAGGGATAGGGCGTCCTGGAGCTCACCGCGGGAGCGCCTGGAGAATATGATGGTAAGCTCTCGGCGGCGGGGGACGTCGGCCTCGAAGGAAATGCGCTCCGGATGAGGGATTCCCACCACGACGACCCTACCCGACGGCCGAGCCAGAGAAAGTGCTTGTTCCACGGCCGCGCCCTCACCTGCGCACTCGAATATTACGTCGCCTTCGAGGGCTTCGGCGCGAAGGTCCTCGGCCGTCGGAACGGCCGGATCTGCTCCTAGGGCCGCGGCGCGCTGGCGCCGCCCCTGTACAGGTTCCACGAGGGCAATTTTCGGCAGGCCCATGGCACGAGCGCACATCAGCACCGAAAGGCCCACCATGCCTGCGCCGAGGATGATTACCTGCTCGTCGGGCCTGGGCGCAGCGAGCCGGAGGGCGTGAAGACCAACGGTGAGCGGTTCCGCCAGGGCCCCGTGGACGTAGGGAATCCCCTCCGGCAAAACGCAGCAGGCGTAGGCGGGGCAGGCGATGTACTCCGCCAGGGCGCCGTCGCGCTGGGGAAAGCTGGGGAAGACTTGGTTGCGGCACAGGTGGGTGAGGCCCCGCTGGCAGGAGTCACAGTGCCCGCAATGCCAGCTAGGTTCGACGGCAACCCGGGCACCGATGGGCGGGCCGTCAACGCCTGGCCCGTGGGCCACCACATCGCCGGAGAACTCATGGCCCTGAATTATGGGATGGTCGGGCACTACGCCGCCCGCGTGGCCGTCCTCGTAAAGGCGCCAGTCGGATGGGCAGATAGCCACCGCCCGCACGCGCACAAGGACCTCCCCTGGCCCAGGGACGGGTGTCGGCACTTCCTCAATGCGCACGTCGTGCCTGCCGTAAAGCCTTGCCGCTCTCATGATGCTTCACATGCGCTTCTATCTCTTACCGCCTCGCTCAGCCGCCACGTGGTTACCAAACCATACCGCCGCTGTGTGGTCAAGGGAGTGCCGGCAGCGCATGCCGCTACGGGTTTGTGAGGAGCTGGGGTCTGTGTCATGCCTGTTCCCCACGGCGGGCTGGAGGGCGGCAGTGTCCCCCACGCCCTTGCTGGCTCGGGCGTCGTGGTGGGGCCTGCGGCTCAGCGTTGACGGCGTTGGCGCAAATGGTCCCAGAGGACGGCGATGATGATAATAGTGCCGATGGCGACGCGCTGCCACGACGGAGGGATGACCAAGAGATTACAGCCGTTGCGAATGACGGCCATGATGAAGGCGCCGATGAGGGTGCCCGTGATGGAGCCTTCGCCGCCCATGAGGCTAGCACCACCGATGACGGCGGCGGCGATGGCGTCAAGTTCGTAAAGGTTTGCGCCAGTGGGCTGGCCAATGGCCGTGCGGGCAGCCTCCATCACCCCCGCAAGACCAGCCAGCGTCCCACACACGACGAAGAGACCGGTCATGTAAAGCCCCACGTTGACGCCGGAGAGCCTGGTGGCCTCAAGGTTCGACCCCATGGCATAGGCATACCGGCCCAGGCGCGTGCGGGTGAGGGCAAGGTGGGCGAGGAGGGCGACGGCGAGCATGGCTAAAACCAGCAGGGGTACAGCTCCGCCCACGCGGTGGGAGCCAAGGCGCGTGAAGGCATCCGGCAGGCCGGAGATGGTGCGGTCATGGGCCACGGCGAGGGCCAGGCCGCGCGCAATGCCCATCACGCCAAGGGTGACGATGAAGGGCGGCAGCTTGGCCCGCGTAACCAGCAAGCCATTGAACAGGCCCCAGAAGGCACCGACAAGGATGCCAGCGACGGCCGCCAGCGCCCACCCGTGGCCAAGGGCCGCTAAGGCTGGGGTCTTCATCAGCAGCGCTGCTGTGCACCCCGTCAGCGCCACCATCGAGCCGACCGAGAGGTCTATCCCGGCCGCCACTATTACGAAGGTCTCGCCGATGGCTAGCACCGCTATCACCGAGATTTGCGTAGCGATGTTGAGCAGGTTCTCGACTGTGAAGAACTCGCGCTTGAGCGCGCCGAAAAGGATACTAAGGGCGATTAGGAAGGCCAGGGGTGCCAAGCGGTCGAGGACGGTGCGCCACGAAGCGAGAGCAGGCTGGGATGGTTGTTCGGGGTGGGTCTCCAGGCTCTCCTGCGCGGTTGTCATAAGTGGCAGTCACCTCGGTGCAGGGCTAGTGGCCGACGGCGGCCAGCTCTAGGACGCGCTCCTGGGTGGCTTCTGCGCGGCTGAGTTCGCCAGTGATTCGGCCCCGGCACAACACCAGCACGCGGTCGGAGAGCGCCAGCAGCTCGGGCAGGTAAGAGGAAATTAGGATGACGCCGGCGCCCTGGTCGGCCAGTTCCTCGATGAGTCGGTAGAGCTCGGTTTTGGCGCCTACGTCAATGCCTTGGGTGGGTTCGTCGAAGATGAATACGCGGGCTTGGGTCAGGAGCCACTTGGCCACGACGACTTTCTGCTGATTGCCGCCCGATAGGTTGCGGACGACCTGCTCAACGCTGGCCGCACGGATGTCCACCCGTTGCACGAGGTCTTGAGCGATTTGGCGCTCCCGGCGGAGGCTCAGTAGCCCATGGAGGAGGACGCGCCCAAGGTTGGGCAGGGTCACGTTGGCACGAAGGGGAAGGCCAAGAGCCAGGCCGTCGCGTTTGCGGTCTTCGGTTAGAAGGGCGATGCCTGCGGCAATGGCGTCCTGAGGGGAATTGATGCGTACCTGCCGGCCCTCTACGAATATGCGGCCGCCGGTGGGCCGGTCGGCTCCGAAGATGGCTCGGGCAAGTTCCGTGCGCCCGGCGCCCATGAGGCCGCCCAAGCCAAGAATCTCCCCGCGCCGTAGCGAGAAGCCGACATCGTGCAGGACTGGTGGGCGGCTAAGGCCCTCCACGCGAAGAACTTCATCGCCTGGCTTGGCCTCGCGCTTGGGATAGACCTGTTTTATCTCACGGCCCACCATCAATCGTACCAGCTCGGGGATGCTTGTCGCTGATATGGGCAGTCCCGCGGCTGCAACCTTGCCATCGCGTAGGACGGTCACGCGGTCGGCTATCTCAAGGACCTCTTCGAGGCGGTGGGATATGTAGGCAATCCCGACGCCAGCTTCGCGGAGGGCGCGGATGCGCTCGAAAAGCCGCTGGGTCTCGGCCTCCGACAAGGACGCGGTGGGCTCGTCCATTACAAGAAACCGCGCCTGTTGGGAGAGAGCCTTGGCTATCTCGACCATCTGCTGGGCTGCGATGCCCAGGTCCCGAACCCGCTGGCGCGAGGACAGGCCGCACTGGAGGTCGTCGAGGTATTGCTGGGCGCGGGCGTGGAGCGTGCGGAAGTCCACGAGGCCTGCCCGCAGCGGCTCCCGCCCCAGGAAAAGGTTCTCGCCCACGCTGAGGTGAGGGGCGAGGCATAACTCCTGGTAAATCATGGCGATGCCCAAGCGGGCGGCGGCGCTGGGGTTGGGGATGCGCACGGGTCGGCCGTCTATGCGTATCTCGCCGGCATCGGCCTGCAGTGCCCCGTTGAGAATTTTCATCAGTGTGGACTTGCCTGCCCCGTTCTCGCCAACGAGGGCATGGACCTCGCCGCAGCGGAGGTCGAAACTCACGCCATCCAGCGCCAGCACGCCGGGGAAGCGCTTGGTAATGTTAACCATTTCCAGGACCGAAACATTACTCATCAGCCTAATGGTAACCTCTGAGGCACCCTTGCGTCACGAGCCTGGCGGGCAGGATTCGATGGCTTAGCGCATAACTGGCCTTGGCACGGTGAGTGCGGGTCTTGAGGGCGCGCAGGGGCATCCGGCTGAGCGGTGCGCCACGAGAATGGGCCGAACGTGCTGCGCCCCGCGCCGGGCGGCTCCCTGCTGCTCTGCTGAAAGGAGGGAGAAGCCGTGAGGAGCGATGGTTCTGGGCGAAGACTTTACGTGGCGGCGGTGTTGGTGGCTTTCGTGGTGGCTGCAGGCCTGGTTGTTCGGCATGCGGTTGCTAAGGATGCGACGGTGCCGGAATCGGACGTTGTTCCCGCCTGGCAGCTTAGGCTGCGTCAGCTTATTCCGCTTTATGGCCACCGCAATTGGGTCTGCATCGTTGACTCGGCCTATCCCGCTCAGAGCCGTGAGGCCATCGAAACAATCTATGTTGGTGGCGACCAACTGGAGGTCGTGCGGCTTGTTCTGGATGAGTTGGCTAAGGCCAAGCATGTCCGGCCGGTTATCTACTGCGATAAGGAGCTGCGGTTCGTTTCGGAAAAGGACGCACCGGGCATTGAGGCCTATCGGCAGGAGCTTGGTAGGCTCCTCGGCGGCCGAGAAGCCAAGGAAATGCTCCACGAAGACATCATAAAGCTGCTGGACACAGCCGCCCAGACCTTCCGCGTGCTAATCCTTAAGACCGACCTCACGCTGCCGTATACGTCCGTCTTCATCAACCTTGACTGCGGCTACTGGTCACCGGAGGCCGAAAGACGTCTCCGCGAGGCGATGAAGAAGGCCCGATAGACTTTGCGAGGCCATATCACAGGCGCGGCGGAGCCGCTTGATACTAACCGCCTGGCGGTGGGGGTGTGGTGGTAGGGCGGCAGGGAGAAGGCAGTGATGGCGATGCTGGCATGTATGGCGTTGATGCTGGGGCAAGCCGTGCTTTCGGCGGCGGGTGGCGGGAAGCCACTTACGCTTTACGTCGCGCCGGGGGGCAATGATTCTTGGTCGGGACGATTGGAGAAGCCGAACAGAGGGCGGAGCGACGGGCCGCTGGCGTCGCTGCAGGGCGCAAGGGACGCCATCCGGCGGCTCAAGAAAGGCGGACACCTGGTTGCGCCCGTGCGGGTGGTTTTTGCTCCGGGCAGTTACCCCCTGGCTGAGCCGGTCGTCTTCACGCCGGAGGACAGCGGCACCGAGACCTGCCCAATCGTCTATGAGGCAAAGGTGCCGGGGAAGGTCGTCTTCGAGGGCGGGCGGCCAATCACGGGCTTTCGGAAGACCGACGGCCCCATCTGGACAGCCCATATCCCCGAAGTTGCCGCGGGCAAGTGGTATTTTGAGCAGCTCTGGGTCAATGGCCGCAGGGCCGTGCGGGCGCGCACGCCCAACGTGGTCCGTCTCGGCGAGACCTGCGTGCCGCGCTATCTGTACATCCAGAAAGCCCCTGGCTATGCCCGCGACCCGCAGACCGGAGAAAAAGTAAACGTCAGCAATCGCGCCTTTTATGTGCGGCCCGAAGACATGCAACTCTGGCGGTCCCTTGCAGGGGAGCGGCTCTCAGACGTGACCATCGTCGTCTATCACGCTTGGGAGTCTACGGCGCTGCGGGTTGCCGACTTTGACGAGCAGACAGGGCGTGTGATAACCACAGGCCCTGCGCCCTGGGCTTTCCTGTGGCTCGGCCCCAATCAGCGCTATCATATTGAGAACTTTCGTGCCGCTCTCGATGAGCCGGGCGAGTGGTTTCTCGACCGCAGCGGGACGCTTTACTACTGGCCGCTGCCGGGCGAGGATATGACGAAGGCTCGTGTTGTGGCGCCCGTTGTCAGTGAATTTGTGCGTTTTGCGGGGGATAGCACGGCGGGGTTGCTTGTCGAACACATCACCTTCCGCGGGCTGTCTTTCCATTACGCTGGCTACAGTCTCCCACCCGAGGGCCACGGCGACGGTCAGGCTGCTGTTGGCGTACCGGCGGTCATCATGGCCGACAGCGCCCGCCATATCACCATCGAGGCCTGTCAAGTAGCCCACGTGGGTACCTACGGCATTTGGTTCCGCCAAGGCTGCTCCCATTGCACTGTGCGTCAGTGTGAGATTTTCGATTTGGGGGCGGGCGGTTTGCGCATTGGCGAGCCGCAGCTTCGCACCCAACCGGCGCTGCAAACGCATCACATCAGCTTCGACAACAACATTATTCGCGCTGGTGGCCGTTTCTTTACCGGTGCCGTCGGCGTGTGGGTTGGTCAAGCCAGCGATAACTCTGTCACCCACAATGACATCTCCGATTTCTTCTACACCGGCATCTCCGTCGGCTGGTCCTGGGGATATTCGGATACCACTTGCAAGCGCAACACAATTGCCTTCAATCACATTCACCACCTTGGCTGGGGCGTAATGAGTGACATGGGCGGTATCTACACGCTCGGCATCTCCGACGGCACCGTACTTCGTAGAAACGTCATTCACGACATCTACTCTTACAACCGCTACGGATACGGCGGCTTGGGTATCTACAACGACGAAGGCTCCACACACATCACCGTCGAGGAAAACCTGGTCTATAACACTCTCGACATGACCTATCACCAGCACTACGGGCGCGAAAACATCATCCGAAATAACATCTTGGTCAATGGCCGAAACTTCCAAATCTCCGTGGCCCGCGCGGAGCCACATCTTTCAGTCACCTTTGAGCGCAACATTGTCTACTGGAAGGAGGGCAAGCTTTTCTGGGCGTCGGAGCTAGGCGGCAGGAAGGTAGCCTTCGACTACAACTTGTACTTCCAGGCTGCGGGTGCGCCTTTTGATTTCATGGGCCTGTCGCTGGAGCAATGGCGGGCGATGGGCCAGGACGTACATTCGCTCGTCGCGGACCCGCAGTTCTATGACGTGGAGCGATACGACTTTCGGCTGCGGCCCACTTCGCCAGCCTTCGAGCTGGGCTTTCGGCCCTTCGATTTTACTGAGGCGGGCGTTTACGGTGACCCGTCGTGGATCAAAAAAGCCCGCAGCTTGAGGTACCCACCGGTGGAGTTTGCGCCGGAGCCGCCACCGGTGCCGCCCGTGACCTCCATCGGGGATGACTTTGAGATGTATCCGCCAGGCGTGCGACCTATGAACGTGCAGGTCAATGTCGAGGGGAAGGGAGACGCGGTACTTGTTACGGATGAGACTGCTGCTTCCGGTACGCAAAGCCTGAAACTGCTGGATGCCGAGGGGCTGCAGCATTCCTTCAATCCGCACGTGGTCTATTCGCCCGACTTTTCTGATGGCATTGCGCGGGTGAGTTTCGACGTGCGATTGGAAGAAGGCGCGGAGCTGTGGCATGAATATAGGGACTGGTCCCGCCCCGAGTACACCACCGGCCCGAGCCTTCAGTTCGCGGAGGGCCGGCTTAGGTTCCGCGAGCGCGAGTTGATGGAGATTCCCACCGGTGAGTGGTTTCACGTGGAAGTCGAAGTGCCGCTGGGTGCCAAGGCGGGCAAGTGGGGAGTAACCGTCACGCTTCCTGGGCAAGAACCTCGCCGCTTTTCAGACCTGGAAGTGGTCACGCCCGGATGGAATAGGCTCACCTGGGTCGGCTTCGTCAGCAACGCCACCACCCGCAGCGTGATATACCTGGATAACATCTCCATTCGCCGCGAAGCTAGCGAATAATCCTCGGCGGGGTCGGGGCCAGCCCGCTGGCAGGGCCGTTCGTTGCTTGCTGGGGTTGTTTGTTGGAGGCGCTGTGGTGCTATACACATTTCTGTCAGCGTCACGACAAGCTGGCGGCTGGCAGTACATACGCGCGTGCCCGATGTAGGTGGCGCTGATTTCCCTCCGCCGCGTGTCAGACGTCGAAGCTGGGGAAGCCGGAGGGAAGGAAGTGGTGGACGAACTGGCTGTGGGCGAAGCGGTCGGTCATCCCCGCCACGTAGTCACAGACAACCCTGGCGCGAAGTTTTCGGTCTTCTGGCGCCGTCCCAACGGCCTGTCGCAGAGCTACGTCGTTATTCATGTAGAAGTCGAATAGTTGCTGGACCACGCCCCTGACCTTGCGCCGCTCATCTTCTAGGAGCGGGGAATGATAGACGCGCTCGTCCATGAAACGCATGAGCACTTCGCTGGCCAAGGCCACTTCCTCGCTCATGGCCAGGCGGGGGGCGTCCATGGAGTGCTCGATGACGTCGAGAACCATGCGCCCCACGCGCTGGCTATGGCGGCGGCCCAGGATTTGGGTGACTTCCGTGGGCAGGTCCTCTTCGTGGAGCACGCCGAGGCGCAAACAGTCGTCCAGGTCGTGATTTAGGTAGGCAATCTGGTCGGCGACGCGGATGACCTGGGCTTCGAGAGTGGTGGAGCATTCTTCGGCAAGATATTCGCGAGGGCCGCGGAGCGCCTTTGGGTGAGCCAGGATACCTTCGCGGACTTCGTGGGTCAGGTTGAGGCCTTGGCCGCCGCGCTCGAGGACGTCCACGACGCGCAGGCTGTGCTCGGCGTGGTGGAAGTGGGCGTCGGGGTCGTGGGAGCGGTAGGCTTCGTCGAGGGCTTCCTCACCGCAGTGGCCGAAGGGCGTATGGCCCACGTCGTGGGCGAGGGCAATGGCCTCGGTGAGTTCCTCGTTGAGCCGCAGGGCCTTGGCGATGGTGCGGCCAATCTGGGCGACTTCCAGAGTGTGGCTGAGGCGCGTGCGGAGATGGTCTTCGCGTGGTGAGAAAAAGACCTGGGTTTTGTGGGCGAGGCGGCGGAAGGCCCGACATAGATGGATGATCCGATCGCGGTCGCGCTGGTAGCAGGTGCGGACGGGACACGGCTCTTCGGGATGAGCTCGCCCGCGTGAGCGCGCCGAGAGCTGTGCGTAGGGACTGAGGTACTCGGCTTCCCAGGCCTCGGTGCGCTCGCGGATGGTGCCGCTCACGCCAGTACCACCTCGCGGAAGTCTGCCAGGAGATGGAAGGTTTTCTCGACTTCGGTCAGGAGAGCCAGGCGGTTGGCCCGAAGGGTCGGGTCTTCGTGCATAACCAGGACATCGTCGAAGAACTTGTCGAGGATGGGCGCGAGGCTTGCTGCGGCTTGCCAAAGCCCTTCCCAGAGTCCCAACTGCCTGGAGCGCTCCATCTGCGACCGTGCCCGCTTCACGGCTTGGGCCAGCCCGAACTCGGCCTCCTCGACGAGGAGCTTTTCGTCCACCTGGGTGGCAGCCTGCGCGCGCGCCGGCCGCAGAATGTTGGTGACCCGCTGGCCGCTGAGGACGACATGTTCCCATTCTGGATCGTCTAGTTTCGTCTGCAATAGCATGGCCCGCTGCCACGCCTCGACGAAATCTATCCAACCGGCGGCGTTCACGGCTCGGCCGAGGTCGTAGCGCACGCCGGCTTCCTGAAGGGCTGCGTCGAGGCGCTGCGCCGCTAGTTCCGCCAGACCGCTGTACACTTCCTGCGGTGACGCCAGGCCACTTTGCCCCGCGCTCTGCACCAGTCCGTAAGCCTCTGCCACCGCCTCGCTAAGAGGGTAGCGCATCTCACCAGCCACGGCGATGGCTATGAGGCCCTGCATTTGGCGGCGTAGAGCATATGGGTCGGCGGAACCGCTGGGCCGCAGGCCCAGGCTATAGCAAGCCACCAGGTTGTCCAGCCTGTCCGCCGTTGCCAGGAGCCTGCCAGCCGGGGTCTGCGGCAGGCGGTCGTCGGCGCTGCGCGGCGCGTATTGCTCAGCGATGGCCTGGCAGACGGCTGGCAGCTCACCCGAGCGGAGGGCATATTCGGCCCCAATGATGCCCTGGAGCTCGCCCAGTTTGGTATCGGCAATCATCATCGTGACTAGGTCACATTTGCTCAGTTCGGCAGCACGGACGGCGTCGGCGATGGTGGCCCTGTCGGCTTTGATGCGCTGGCCCAACCACTCGACCAGCTTCACCAGGCGCTGTGTCTTGTCATAGAGGGTTCCCAAGCCCGCCATGAAAACGACACGCTTCAGGTCCTCGACACGGTCGTGCAGGGGCTTCTTGAGGTCTTCGCGCAAGTAGAACTCGGCGTCTTCTAGGCGTGGCTCGACGACCCATTCGTAGCCGCGACGGACGTTTTCCAAGCCTTCTTGACCGCCGTCGCGGAAGGCCACGAAGTACGGCAGCAGACGACCGTCCTGGCCCTCGACGGCGAAGAACCGCTGGTGACCCTCAAGGACCTTCACGATGACGGCCGGCGGCAGGTCTAGGAAGCGCTCGTCGAAGTGGCCGAGAACCGGCGTGGGGTATTCGAGCATGAAGGCGACCTCATCCACAAGGTCGTCGTGCAGGCGGGGCCGGCCGCCCGCGCTGGCGGCCGCTTCCTCCGCGGCTCGTCTTATCATCTGCCGGCGCTCCTGCTCGTCCACCACGACCAAGTTTTCTTGGAGCTTGTGGATGTATTCCGCAGGCGTTGAGAGCTCGATTGGGGGATTGCCCCGTTGCCTGTGGCCGCGGCTGATGCGTCCCGCTTGGACGCCGGCAACGCTAACCGGGACGACCTGCTCGCCCAGCAAGCCCACAACCCAACGCACAGGCCGGCAAAACCTAAAATCTCCGTCCCCCCAACGCATGGTTTTCGGGAAGGTCAGTCCAGCCACGGCCTGCTCAAGGACCTCTGGCAACACCTCCAGGGCCGGCCGGCCTGGCTCGAGCACCCGCGCGAAGACGAAGGCGCCCCTGTCGGTTTCGCGTACCTCGAGCGCCTCAACGGCCACGCCGCGGCTATCGGCGAAGCCCTGGGCCGCGCGGGTGGGCCGGCCGTCGGCATCGAAGGCCGCAGACGCTGGCGGACCTTTATATTCCTTTTCCACGTCAGGCTGATGGGTGGCCAAGTCGGAGACGACGGCGACCAGGCGCCGCGGCGTCCCGAAGGTTTTCACCGCGCCGTGGTCGAGGTGCACGCGCTCCAGCCCGGCTTCTAGAAGTTCCCTCATCTGCTCCAGGGCCGGCAGGACCGCCCCCGCAGGTATCTCCTCGACACCAATTTCAAAAAGCAGGTCGGCCTTCACCTTGTCCTCCGTTATTTGGCGCGGCTAGAGGTCCTCATGGCGTTGCGAAGCGCTTGAGGACTGCAGCAGGGGGAAGCCCATCTCTTCGCGGCTCTTGATGTAGGCTTCGGCGACCCCCCTTGCAAGTCTGCGGATGCGCTCGATGATACTGGCTCGCTCACTGACGCTCACGGCACCACGGGAGTCGAGCAGGTTGAAGGTGTGGGAGCACTTCAGGACGTAATCATAGGCCGGCAAGGGCAGGCCTGTGTGAATAAGGCGCTGGGCTTCGGCCTCATAATCCGCGAAGGCCGCCGCCAGCATTGCGGTGTCGGCTTCCTCGAAGTTGTAGACAGAAAACTCGCGCTCCTGAGCGTAGAAAAGCTCGCCGTAGGTTATCACGTCGTTCCATTTGATTTGCCGGTAGTCTCTTACGCCCTGCAGATACATGGCTAAGCGCTCGGGGCCGTAGGTAAGCTCGACGGCGACGGGCTTGCAGGGCAGGCTGCCCATCTGCTGGAAGTAGGTGAACTGGGTAATCTCCATGCCATCAAGCCAGACTTCCCAGCCGACGCCCGCAGCGCCCAGGGAGGGCGACTCCCAGTCGTCCTCGACGAAGCGGATGTCGTGCTCGCGCAGATTGAGGCCCAGGGCCTCAAGGCTGGCGAGGTAGATTTCCTGGATTTCGTCGGGAGAAGGCTTGATGACGACTTGGTACTGGAAGTAGCGCTGGAGGCGGTAGGGATTTTCGCCATAGCGGCCGTCGGTGGGGCGGCGGGAGGGCTGGACATAGGCGACGCGCCAAGGCTCCGGCCCGAGGGCGCGCAGGAAGGTGTCGGGCGACATGGTGCCGGCGCCCACCTCAAGATCGTAAGGCTGGCTTATTATGCATCCCTGGTCGGCCCAGAAAGCGTCCAGGCGCGCCAGCAGCTCCTGAAAAGTCATCAACGATCCGCTCCCCAACGCCAACGAAGGGCGGGCCTGGCCCGCCCTTCGCAGAGGTTCGGCGACCATGCGGGATTATACTACCTGCGTCGTGTCGCGGCGACCGTGGGCGAAGTCGGGCGCCACCTGCGGGAACTTCCGGCGGATGCGGGAAAGGGCGTTGTCAATGGACTTGACCTTGCACGCCAGCTCCTGGGCCATTTCGCGATACGACCTGCCTCGCCGGTATTCCACCAGCACCTCCCACTCGAAAGGCGAGAGCTGGTCGCGGAGGGCTTGATTGATGTCCTTTGCCCCTGCCGTCCCGCAGACCACGTCCTCGGGGTCATTGGCCCCACCCACGAGAAGCGTCTCTTCCAGTGTGCGGGCGTCATCGTCGCCGTGGGGCGACATGTCGAGGGACACCGACGTGTTGAGGGGTATCTGCTTTTGTCTTGTCGCCGCCTTGATGGCCGAAATCATCTGGCGCTGGATACACACCTTGGCGAAGGAGGCGAAGGAGGTGTGGTGCTCCGGTGAGAAGTCCGTGATGGCCTCCCAAAGGCCGATCATGCCAATCTGCATTAGGTCGTCGCGCTCGGCCCCAACGAGGAAATAGGAGTTGACTTTCGCCCGAACCAGCCCGCGGTACTTGTACAGCAGGTACTCACAAGCGTCTACGTCGCCTTCTTTTTGCGCCCGCCTCACCAGCTCTTCGTCGGACATTGGCTCGTAGCTGAGGCCCCGCTTCGTCGCAGCTACCTGCCTAAAGTACTCCCCGGCGTTGACCATGCGTCACCTCGCCTGCTCGGTTGGGTTTCCCGCCCATCCCCTTGGCGCGCCCCGGACGCGCCCCGCGCAGAACTCAAGGCACCGCCGCCACAGCCGGCCGGTTACCGCCCCACTTGTTTTCTACCGACCAACCGCAACCCCCACCCCTGCGAGCTTGTCCACAAGGGCCTCCAGCCAGGTGAAGTCGTGCACCAGAGGGCGAAACAGGGACTGGTTATAGGCTGGGACGTGCCTGCCCCAGGTGTAGAGCACATAGTGGAACATGCCGTAGGAGAGGGTGAGGCCCACCAGCAGGCCCGCGAAGGCGCCTGCCATCCTGTCTACAGGCCCTGAGTATTTCGCCGTGGCCGTCTGCACCTGCCATGAAATCAGGCCCACCAACACTAGGAAAGATAAGCAAATTAGCAAGTACGCGCGCCCTGCCGTCAGCGCCTCCGAGACGATTGCCGGATAGATGTAATCCGCCGCTCGAAGCCCCACGATTAGCCCCACCGCGTCGGTCCACGCCGTCAGCGAGCCCCGACGGGTTTCTATTATCACAGCCAGCAGCAGCAACCCAAGGGTCACCCAGTCGGTGCTCTGCATTGCGACGTAGTTCCCAAAGCGTGGTTGCGCTACGACGAGGCTGTTTCAGATGGTCCGACGAAGCTGAAGCGATGGTAACTATAGCACAGCCACATCTATAGGTCAAGCCTTTTTTCGGCCCTAGACGCGCGTTCATAGCGGCCTCCTCGGGCGGCGTGCTGGCACGGCCGGAACCTCAGAGCTACCGAAGCGTTGAAGAAACTCGTATGCAGCCCGAGGCACTTCTTTTCGACCTTGACGGGACTTTGACCGACAGCTTCGAGCTGTGGTATGCGGCGGTGGCAGAGATGGTGCGCCGCTACGGTGGGCGCGGGCTGGGTCGGGAAGAATACCGCCGCCGCTGGTGGGGCATGGACGGCCGTACCAAGCTATTGGAGTTGCTTCCGGCGGCGCGAACCCGCCTGGATGAGTTCTACGGCGAGCTGGTGGAGCTGCTGCTGGCCAAGGTGGCGTTGGTGAGGCCGTTGCCGGGGCGTCGGGAGGCCTTGGAGGCTTGGTCGGCAGCCCTGCCGCTGGCCGTCATCTCCAACGGCCCGATGCCCTTCCTGGAGGCCCAGCTCCGCCAGGTGGGTTTCGAAGGCTTCTTTGCGGCGAAGATAGCCGATGCTGCGCCGAAGCCTTCTCCGGAAGGTATTCTTCAGGCCTGCGGCGAACTAGGCGTCGAGCCGGCTCGGGTGGTGTTCGTGGGTGACAGCCGCTTTGACGAGCAGGCTGCGCGGGCGGCTGGAGTGGGCCTGGTGCTGGTGCGCGAAACCGAGCGCCTGGACGATGTGCTGCGTGTCACCTTGGGCGATCCGCCCGTGCACGGCGGGCCTGGCAAACGCGTCGGGAGGTCTGGACGATGAGAAAGCCGTTAAGCGCCCTGGTTTGTCTCGCCCTTGGTCTGGTCACGCTCTCGCCCGCCGCGGCTGACCTGTTCTCATACCTCGCCAAGCCCGACGATTCCTTTTCGTGGCAGCTTAGGAGCGTCGAGGAGCTGCCGCAGGGCAAGGTCTATGACCTACACCTGGTCTCGCAGGTCTGGCAGGGCATAAAATGGGAGCACCAGCTTCAGGTCTACGAGCCGACCAAGGTGACCTACCCCGACATAATGGCGCTGCTGGTCACCGGTGGAGGGGCTGGAGAGGAGGCCCGTGCCCTCGGGCTGATGGCGGCCAACATGGCCGGCATGCGTCTTGCTGCTCTCTATCACATCCCCAACCAGCCGCTCTTTGGTGGCCTTACCGAGGATGCTCTCATTTCCTACACCTGGGTAAAGTACCTCGAGACTGGCGATGAGGACTGGGTGCTGCTTTTTCCCATGGTCAAGAGCGTCGTTCGTGCCATGGACTGTCTCGAATCGCTGGCGGCCGAGCGATGGAATCAGCAGCTTCGGGGGTTTGTGGTGACGGGTGCCTCAAAGCGTGGCTGGACGACCTACCTGACGGCCATCGCCGACCCGGAGCGAGTGGTGGCCATTGCGCCGATGGTGTTCGACATCCTGAATATTCCCGTGAGCGCCCGCCACCATCTAGATTTCTGGGGCTTCTACTCGCCCATGATTGACGACTACACGGAGAAGGGGCTGGAGGCAGTTATTGACACGCCTCGGGGCTTCCGCCTCTTCTTCATCGTTGATCCGTATTCGTACCGCTACCGCCTGACGATGCCCAAGCTCATCGTCCTCGGCAGCAACGACCCCTACTGGCCCACTGACGCGGTGACTTTGTACTGGCCTGGCCTGCCGCAGCCCAAGTACCTGCTAATTGCTCCCAATTCTGGCCACGGCCTCGACGACAAAGTGCGGGTCTTGACGTCGGTTTCGGCCTTCCTGAAGCTTGCTGCTTCCGATGGCCCGTGGCCGCAACTGCAGTGGCGTTGGACTGACAAAGCAGACGGCTCGGAGCTGCAGATTGTCTGCAAGCCCCAAGCCGCCGAAGCCAGGCTTTGGGTAGCCCGCAATAAGGTGCGGGACTTTCGCCAGGCTCAGTGGGTGCAGCAGGCCTTGGAAGTCGGCGGCGAAGCCGTCACGGGCAAGGCCGAAGCAGCCGACGGCCAGTGGACTGCCGCCTACGGCGAGGTTGTTCTTGAGCTACCGCAGGGCAGGCTGATAACGTCCACGGAGCCGCGGGTCATTTCCCCGCGGATCCCCGGCTAGCTGCCGGGCGTGGCGCGAGCGGCTGCCTATTTGGCAGCCATTGCCCTGACCACGTCGGCGCGGCTGATGATGCCCACCAGATTGCCGTTGGCGTCGAGCACCGGCAGCCGCTTGATGCCCCGGTCCGACATTATCGCCGCCGCGTCTGTCACGCACGCCTCTGGCCCGACCGATACCACGTCCGTCACCATGACTTCGCCCGCCGTCTTATCCATATCGCCGGCCTTGAGTATATCTGCTTCGCTGACGATTCCCACGACCTTTCCTGCGTCCACCACGGGCACGCCGCTTATCTTCTTCTCAGCCAACACCTTGGCTACGTGCCGCAGCGGCGTGTCGGGGGTGACTGTCACGACCTCCTTCGTCATGACTTCGGCCACGCAAGACATGTACTCCACCTCCCTCGTTTTCTCGGGCCGTGTATGCGGCCCACCTTGCCATTCAATATTACGCCGCCCGCTTGCCCTTTCCTGCTCCTCCGCGCTCGGGAGGAGAATTTTTCCGCCGGGCGAATCCGCTCCTAGAATGGGTGTCGTGGCCTGCGGCAGGGCAGCGGGCAAGCTCGAGGCACGACGGTCTGTCAGGCGGGGCTGCGATCGCAATCTTGACGGATGCCCAAGGGGTGACGGGGCTGGTCGCTATCACCTGCTTGACGTCATGTTGGAAGACCGTTGGCTTTTTGTCCTCCGCGGGCTTGCTTATATGCTGTGGCGCCTCGCGGCGGTCTGTCGGGGCATGGAGGAGGTGAGGGAGTGAAGATAGCCATCCTAGGGCTTCCCCTATCGGGTAAGACGACCCTTTTCCGCGCCTTGGCCGCTGGTCATTACTCTGGGGCGGGCGAGACGCACCTGGCTGCGGTTCCAGTGCCGGACCGTCGGCTTGACGCCATCGCTGAGCGGGAGCAGCCGAGGAAGAAGACCTATGCCTCGGTGACTTTTGTGGACGTTGGGGCAATGCGGGCGGGAGAGGATACGGGCGCGCGTCTCGACAAGCTCCACTCCCTCACCGGCGACGCGGATGCCCTGTTGTTGGTCGTGCAAGCTTTCGGCGACCTGGACCATGCTGGTCGCTCCCTCGACGTGGCTCGCGACCTACGTGACCTACTTGTTGAGATTCTGCTTACCGACATGGCCATCGTCGAGCGCCGCCTCGACCGCGTCGCCAAGGAGCACAGGTCCAAGCGGAAGGGAGAGCAGGATCCGGAGTACGACTTTTTGCAGCGGCTCAGGGAGCACCTAGAGACTGAGCAGTGGGCCCGCCAGTTACCCATGAGCGATGAGGAAGCCAATTTTGCGCGCGGCTACGGCCTTTTGACGCTGCGGCCGGCTCTGGTGGTTTTCAACGTCGCTGAGGACGATTTGGAGGGCCAGAAAGCGCGGGCCGCTGCCGACCTCGCCGCCGCCCTGGGCTTTCCCTACGAGCTGATTTGCGCCGACCTGGAGCTTCAGCTTTCCGAGCTTGCCGAGGACGAGCGGGCTGCCTTTGTGGCCGAATATGGCCTGCAGGCTGCCGCCCGGGAGCGACTGATAAGCGCGGCCTATGGCCTCCTCGACATCGTCACCTTCTTCACGGTTAACGAGAACGAAGCCCGTGCCTGGACGGTTCCTCGTGGCACCACCGCCCGCCAGGCCGCCGGCAAAATCCACTCCGACATGGAAAAAGGTTTCGTCCGCGCCGAAACCATCGCCTTCTCCGAGTACGAGAACGTCGCCAGCCTTCACGAAGCCCACAAAGCCAACAAGGTCCGCCTGGAAGGCAAAGACTATGTTGTCCAGGACGGCGACATCCTCCAGATACGTTTTACTCACTAGCTTGTTCGCTTCCCTATTTGGTTGGCGCACCCTGGTTGGTGCAGGCGCAGCCGAGAGAAGCTGAGAAGGTTGTTGAGGTGGCTGGGCCTGGCCCATCGGCGAGCCGCTGGGTGGTGGGCGTCCCGCCGGCGGCTTTGGTGGCGGTGTTCATTCCGTGCGCGCTAGACTGCGGGTACGTCATTGACCTGGCGACCGACTAACTGCTTTCATTGCGTCTGCGCGCCAGACCTCGGCCTCGCTTGACCTGGGAGGGGCTTCATGGAAGGCGTGAACCTTTTCTTCGAGAGGGCCAACGAATACCTTTGGGGCTGGCCGATGGTCGTTGTATTGCTTGGCACTCATCTTTTCCTGACCGTCCGGCTCCGCTTTCCTCAACGCTACCTGGGTTTGGCGATACGGCTCTCGGTGCAGCGTGACCCCCAGGCCCAGGGCGACGTCAGCCAATTTGGGGCGCTGGCAACGGCCTTGGCGGCTACCATCGGCACGGGCAACATCGTCGGCGTGGCGACGGCGGTGGCCTTGGGCGGGCCGGGCGCCGTGCTATGGTGTTGGCTTACCGGCGTCTTCGGCATCGCTACCAAATACGCTGAGGCGCTCCTAGCCGTCAGGTATCGAGTCCGCGCCGAGGACGGCACCATGAGCGGTGGGCCGATGTACGTGTTGGAGCGGGGCCTAAGAATGCGCTGGCTGGGCGTACTCTTCGCCGCTTTCACCGCCATTGCCGCCTTCGGCATCGGCTGTACCGTCCAGGCTAACTCCATCGCCGAAATGGCGAAGGAGACCTTTGGCATCAGCCCTTTCGTTTGTGGCATTCTGTTGGCTGCCCTGACTGCCTCCGTCATTCTCGGTGGAATCAGATCCATCGCGAGGGTTTGCGAGGCTCTGGTGCCCTTCATGGCGGGCGCCTATGTGCTGGGCTGCCTGATAATCCTGTTTCTGGACGCCGGGTCGCTACCAGGAACGGTTGCCCTGATAGGCCGGTCGGCCTTTACGGGCCAGGCGGCGATGGGCGGCTTTGCGGGGGCGTCAGTGCTACTTGCCGCCCGTTACGGCGTGGCGCGGGGACTGTTCTCTAATGAGTCCGGCCTGGGTTCAGCGCTTATTGTGGCCGCCGCCGCTCAAACGCGAAACCCCGTCCGCCAGGCCTTAGTTTCCTCCACGGGCACCTTCTGGGACACCGTCGTCATCTGTGCTCTGACGGGCCTGGTTCTGGTAAACACTGGCGCCTGGAAGACCGGCCTTAAGGGAGCTGCCCTCACAAAGGCCGCCTTCGAGCATATTCCCTCCATCGGCCCCATCGTGCTCACCGTCGGCCTGTTTACCTTCGTCTTCTCGACTATCATCGGCTAGTCTTATTACGGCGAGAAGGCTGTGGAGTATCTCTTCGGCCGGCGGGTCATAGGGTTGTATAGAGGCGCCTGGGTCGGGATGGTTCTGGTTGGTTCCGTGAGCACGCTGAAACTGGTCTGGAACTTCGCAGACGCCGCCAATGCCTTGATGGCCCTGCCCAATCTTGTGAGTCTTCTGCTGCTGAGCGGCGTGGTAGTGTCGCAGACGCGCAGATACCTGTGGTCGGGCCAGATAGAGACGGCAGAGGAGGCCACTGGAGAGGGACTTGCCGATGGTGCACTCTGAAGGGGCAGCGCCCGTCTTCTGCATGGGGCAGAGCCTCCGGCCCACGGGCGCTCGCCGCACCTCACGGAAACTCAGCAATGGGCCGCGCCAGAAGGCGTCTCGACGGATTCTGCAGCGGCTGCGTTTCCCTGGTTATGTTGTGCGTGCCAGGATGGCACGGGCCGCGGCTAGGCCCGATGCAGAGGCTTGGGCAAGACTGCGAGTTGCCCCCGCCCCGTCGCCGCAGGCGAACAGGTTGCGAACCTCAGTCTCCAGCTCAGGGGTCAGCTTGAGTCGCTGAGAGTAAAGCTTCAGCTCAACCCCATAAAGCAATGTGTGGCCTTCCCAGATGCCTGGCGTGAGGCCCTCCATGGCTTGAAGCATCTCCATCAGGGCAGCAAGGTGGCGGTAAGGGAGCACATAGCTCAAGTCGCCGGGGGTAGCGGTTTCGAGGGTGGGCTGAACAATCGAGTGAGCCAGGCGATGGGCGGTGCTGCGCCGGCCCTGGCGAAGGTCCGTTAGCCGCTGAACGATTACGCCATCACCAAGAAGGTTGGCCAACTTGGCGATGTAAAGCCCGTAAGCGATGGGATCGTCGAAAGGCTCGGTGAAGCTGCTGGAGACGAGGAGGGCGAAGTTCGTGTTTGGGGTGCGACGCTGGGCGTAGCTGTGGCCGTTGACCGTGACTACGTCATCCACACATTCGGTTACCACCTCACCGTAGGGGCAGACACAGAAGGTGCGCACGGCGTTGTCGAAGACCCGCGACCAGTACACAAGCTTGAACTCGTATAGGGCACTGGTCAGCTCTTCCAGTATGGGCGCAGCGACCTCCACCCGCACGCCCAAGTCCACCGGGTTCTGGGCGAGGGATAGACCGCGCTTGCGGGCTTGGTCGCGCAGCCAGGCGGCGCCGCTGCGCCCGGGTGCTACGATGACGTACCGCGCAGCAATTTCGCGGCCGTCGGCCAGACGCACCCCGGCTACCTGGCCCTCCTGAGCCAGTATTTCCTCGGCCCGCTCGCCCATGCGCAGGTCAACCCTTGGCAGAAGCGCTTCGCGGATTCCCCCTAGCACGACCGGCAGGAGCTCGGTGCCCACGTGGCGCAGGGGTACTTCCACAAGCTTGAGGCTGCAGCGCACGGCCCTGGCCTGCAGCCGCGCCACGGCCTCAGCGTCGGCGCCGTAGAGGGCTTCCGGCGCGCCGAATTCGAGCCAGATGCGGTCGGCTTCGGCCAGTAGCCGCTCCGTCTCACCCCGACCAAGAATCTCCGGCAAGCGGCCACCAACTTCCGGAGACAGACCGAGCTTGCCATCCGAGAAGGCCCCCGCTCCTCCAAAGCCGTGTAGCAAGGCCGCTGAGCCGTGCCCCTTCTGCTCCTGCCGCTCTGCCACCCGGTGGGGCAGGTCCATGCCCTGGTCGAGGAGAGCTATCGAGAGCGTGCTGCGGCGAGCCAGCTCCAGTGCAGCAAACATTCCCGCTGGCCCAGCGCCAACAATAACTACGTCGTAGCTATCTCGTGCCATCGGCTTTGCCTGCCTTGCCATGGCTCACCGTTGCAGGAGCCATCCGCGCATGGTAGAATACTCCTTAAGCAATTGGGCGGGAAGTTCCGCTAGGATGACTCCCTTTCGGGAGGCGGAAAGAAAAAGTCCGGAGGTGTAGCAACAATGTCCAGGAAGGCCTGTTTGTGCTTGGCAGTTGTGACCGTGGTGGGTCTTGCTGCCGTGACGCTCGGGGCCGTGGCGCTAACCGGCGCTGACAGCTTCACCAGCAATGGCGCCTTGATTAGCGGGTGGTACTGGCTTCGCGCTCCGGAGCACTCGGCAACCTATGAGTTCAACGTGCGAGCCATCTCTGGCGCCTCGGAGGCCTGGCTCAATGCCAGCTTCCTGGCCACCAACGGCGTCAATGGTGGGTCTGGCTATAACGCGACCGTAAGCCTCATACTCAGTAACGACGTTGGCAAGAAGGCAACCGGTAGCATGACCGTGCATAATCCCTTCCGGCCTCAGGACCCGACGAACACCCACGGGGTGGGCTATCAAGCCTATGGCGCCTACAAAATCCCCAACTCTCTCTGGCAGGGCGCCAACAAGCTCAAGGTCGTAGTGAAGAACCCGTCGGTGTCCGTCCGACATGTGGCCGTGAAGAAGGACGCCCTGGTCATTGCCTCCAAGTGACGCTGGGCGAGGCAGGCGAGTTTTGAGCACTGGATTCCAAGTTATTGCGCGCGGCACAGAAGGCCGAGCGCGAGGGGCGCTGCTATCGTCAGCGCGAGGACGGGTCGAGACGCCGGCCTTCATGCCGTGCGCCTCGCGGGCGGTCGTGAGGGCGTGTTCTCCCGACGACCTCGAGGCCGTCGGCGTCGAAATCGCGGTGGCCAACACGTGGCACCTTCACCTGCGGCCGGGTGAGGCCGCCGTCGAGGCCGCTGGAGGCTTGCACGCCTTTATGTCCTGGGGCGGCCTGCTGGCCACGGACAGCGGCGGCTTTCAGGCGTTTTCTTTGGCCAGGCCTGCCGACGTCTCCGAAGACGGGGTCTGCCTCGTCTCGCCTCTGGACGGCAGCCGCGCCTTGCTTAGCCCCGAGGCGTGCGTGGCAATCCAGGAGAAGCTCGGGGCCGACATAGCGGTAGCGCTCGACATCTGTACGCCTTACCCAGTGCCCTACGATGTGGCCAGGTCGGCGGCGGAGCGCACCTTGCGGTGGGCACAGCGATGCCTGCAGACCCACCGGCGGGAAGACCAGTGGCTCTGGGGCGTCATCCAGGGGAGCATCTACCCCGATCTTCGTGCCTACAGTGCCCAGGAAACGGCTGCGATGGGCTTCACGGGCTTCGGCATAGGCGGCCTGTCGGTGGGGGAAAGCCGCAGGGAGATGCTGGAGGTTTTGGAAACCACAATCCAGGCACTGCCTGCCGAAGCACCGAAATGGGTGATGGGCGTCGGCACGCCGCGCGACATCGTTGAGGCTGTGCTCCGCGGCGCCGATCTCTTTGACTGCGTCCTTCCCACACGCCTTGCCCGCCATGGTAGCCTGCTGACAAACCATGGTCCCCTTAAAATCGGCAATGCGGCCTTTCGCACCGATCCACGCCCTATCGAGGAAGGCTGCGACTGTCCCACCTGCCGACGTTATTCTCGCGCGTATCTGCATCATCTCTTCCGCTTGGAGGAGGCCGCTGCTTGGCGCCTGCTTTCCCTGCATAACCTGCGCTGGTACGTGCGCCTTATGGAACGTATACGCCACGCCATCCGGACCGCCACCCTAGGCTCCCTGCTTTCCTCGCTGCCTCCTTTGACGCAGCGCGACGCTCAGGCCTGCTGAGGTAGGCCTCGTCGCCGTGTGTTGCCACGAAGGAAATCCTGAAGGGGCGGCGCACCATTGTGTCGAGTGTGACGGCTCTGCCACGGGCAACAAGCCAAACCGGGAGGATGAGCGATGAGCTTTCGCGCGGCTGTGACGGCCTTGGTCTTGGCTGTTGTGCCACATTTTGGTGCTGCGGAGAGTATAGAGCTGCGAGGCGCTGGGATTGGGCGCAGTTTCACCTACGCGCAAGGCTTCCGCACCGCGGCGATTTTCTGCCCGACCGACGGCTGGAAGCTTTCCGTTGACAGCGATGAACTGGTTGTTGACTTGCAAGATGGAAGGCGAGTGGCCGGCGCGGACTGGCAGCTCATCGGCGCGCCAAAAGCCCGCGCCCGCGGCGATGAAAAAGCCCTGCAGGTGACCCTAGCTACCGACAAGGCCCCCGGCCTGCGGGCGGATATTGAGTACGTCCTTCGCGCCGCCCAGGCGTGGATGCGAAAGCGAGTGACGCTTAGCGGCCCGGCGGGAATGGTGGTGACGCGTGTGGACCTGGAGCCAATGACGCTCCGCCCGAAACCGCCGGACTTGAGCGGTGAAGGTATGCCCATGCTCGCAGGGCGTGCCTGGTTCGGCGTTGAGTTCCCAGCGAGCCAGAATTCCCTGCGCGACGGCCGGCTGTCTTTGGTGCATTTTCCGGGCCGTGACCTGGGCGCCGGCCCCCTGGTCTGCAAAACTGCCGTCTGCGGGGTAGCACCCCCAGGCCTGCGCTTGCCTTTGGCCTTCGGGGATTATCTGGACACCGTCGCCACCAAGCCCCGCAGCTTCCTGCATTACAATTCCTGGTACGATTTGCGGGGCGACGAGCTGACCACCGAGCGGCTGCTGGAAGTCTTCGAGGGCTACCGCAGGCGCCTACTGGCTCCCTACGACCTCAAGCTTGCGGCCTTTGTGCCTGATGACGGCTGGCAGGACTATCAGAGTATCTGGCGGCCGCGGAAAAACATTCTGCCGGACGGTTGGGCGCCCTTAGCTCGCGCTCTTGAAGCCCGCGGCTCCCGCCTGGGCTTGTGGATGCCCCTTAGCGGCTTCAGCCTGGACACGAACTGGGGCGCCCGCCAAGGCTATGAGGTTTCCAATCTAGGCAATTGGTACTGTTTGGGCGCCCCCGAGTTCCGGCAAGCAATGAAGGAAGCGACGGCGGCCCTCATCCGCGAGGCCAATATCGCTTACTACAAGCACGACTTCAACATGCTTGCCTGTTCAGCCGACGGCCACGGCCATCTGCCGACACCGGAGGCCGGCCACGAGGCTAATGTTGACGGCACCTTGGACCTCCTGCATTATGAGCGCACCCTCCAGCCCGACATCTTCCTCAACGTGACTTCCGGTATGTGGTACAGTCCTTGGTGGCTCATGGAAGCCGACGCCATCTGGGGCGCCTTTCCGGGCGACACGGGCTACGATGTCTCCTGGCCCCAGCTCACGCCCCGCGAGTGGACGACCAGCTTTTACGATGCTCACCTTTACCGCATGTATTGCCAGCGGCCCAACAACTTCGTGCCCGTCTCCCGCCTGATGACCCATGGCGTCACTCAGGGGCGCTACGCCATGCTTGGCGGCGAGAACGAGCCGCTGCGGGAATGGAGCGACCACGTCATCTGGTACTTTGCTCGTGGCGTGCAGATGAAGGAGCTATACATCGGGCCGGACCGGATGCGCGAGGAGATGTGGAAGCCCGTCGGCACGGCCATCCGCTGGGCCGAGCGTCGCGCCAAGACCCTGGCCCATGTCGTCATGATTGGCGGCGACCCTTCTGCGGGCCAGCCGTATGGTTTCATTCACTGGCGGGGCGATGAGGGCATCTGGGCGCTGCGCAATCCGGACATCTCTCCAGCCGAAATTACCGTTGCGGTATCTCAAGCCACCGGTTACCGCGGCAAGGCCAACAGGTTGTACGCCGCTGTGACCTATCCTTACGTGGCGCCGTTGCCGGCGCCGGTCACGGCGGGCCGAGATTACCGCCTCCAGCTTCCGCCTGCCAGCGTGGTCATCGTCGAGGTGCGCCCGCAACCATGGGGCCGGCCGCCGGCAGAGCCGACCGTAGTTGCCCGCGCCGAGGGCGACTTGTCCGTGTCCTCGGAGGCTATCCGGGCGACGCTTTCGGCTGACGTGAGCGTCCAAGGAGAGGTGCGCCAGCCGCGCTTGTACGTGGTCCTTCGCGGCGGCGCTATGGGGCCACGCAAGCTGGATGGCCTGACAGTCTCCCAGAGCCGCACTGTGTCGGGCCAGGGCTGGCAGATGCAGGTCTTCGACCTGGCCCACCTGCCAAGGCAGTTTCGGGCTACTCTCGAGTTTGCTAAGCCAGGCGCAGAAGCCTTTTCGGTTCGCCCAGGCACCGTCAAGGCGTGGCTGGTCTTCGAGGTGGCGGCCCAGAAGACGCGGCTGGTAAGTCCGCCAGCCGACCTGCCATGGGCTATCGCTGACGGGTGGCGCCGCACCGCCGTGAAGCTGCTGGATGGTAAAATCGAGCCAAGCGTGGAGATGCTCCATGTCAGCGACGAGGAACTGGCGGCGGCTACGGAGGCCAAACTGCGGGTCGAAATCTTTGGCGTCAACGCAGGCCAATACGCCGAGAAGTACATCTACCTAAACGGCACAAAGCTCGGCCAGGTGCCCTTCAATAACCAGAGTTTCCTCGACCAGTGGGAAGAACGCGTTATTGACCTGCCGCCAGAGCACGTCAAAGCCCTTCGCCGTGACAACGTCCTTGTCTTCACCAACGAAACGGGCGACTGCTACAAGGTGCGGGCTTTGGCCTTAGCGGTGCGGTTGCCTGACGGTCGCTGGGTGCAGAGTGAAGAGGACGCCAACGTGTACTGCAGCGTGGGCGAATGGTTGTGGACCGAGGGCACAGTGTTTGAAGGGGGGCGGTCACCCGAAATCCACCTGAGGTTCCGCTGAGGAGCTATGGTCGGGGCTGATGGGCTGCTGGAGGCGGGGAAATATGCGGGGGCCGAAACTATTCGGCCCCCGTCTTTGCTGTCTTGCCGGATCCTCTAGCTAATCCTGACTTCCCTGCCCAGCTCGCCAGACTTGTAGATGGCGTCGAGAACCTTCTGGGTCTTTAGCGCTTGTTCACCCGGTACCGGTGAGGGCTTGCCGTTTACGATGGCATCCACGAACTGGCGGATTTCCTCATGGTGCGAGGCTATGCCGGCGAAGGGATTGACCTGGATGGTGGTATTGGTGAGTGCCCCGAACTCCTCGCGGACGAGAGTGAGCGGGTCCATGGTGAGGCCGCCCTTGTTGCCGCAGATGGTAACGTTGCCGCGGTAACCAGGGATGTTCAGCGCCCAGCTGGTCTCCAGCGTCACCGTGATGCCGCCCTCAAGGCGTATGAGGGCCACGGCAAAATCCTCCGGCACTGTATACTTCTTCGGGTCGTGGGTCATAACGCTGGGCTTGTTGGAAATCTCCAGGTACGAGCCGGCACTGACGGCCACGGGGTTGGGGAAGCCCATGCAGTGGAAGGTGAGGTCGAGGACGTGGACGGCCAGGTCGTAAATGGGGCCACCGGCACTGGCCTTGCGGTCTATGAATAGGCCCCAGTTTGGCACGCCGCGTGGCCGCAGAATGATGGCCTCGCCCCAGTATATCTTCCCTAGGGCGCCCGAGTCGGCGATGCGTTTCATCATCAGGCCTTCGGGTGTGAAGCGCATGCTCTGGGCAATCATGAGCAGCTTCTTTGCCTTCTTGCTGGCTTCTATCATGGCTTCGGCTTCCCGTGCCGACGTGGCCATGGGCTTCTCGACGATGACGTGACAGCCCACCTCGAAGGCCTGCACTGTGGGATCCTTGTGGTAGGAGTTGGGCGTGCATACGTCTACGATGTCCAGCTCCAGCTTACCCGCCGCTACATCCCGAAACATCTTTTTGTAGTCCGTATACTGTCGCTCCTTCGGTATCTCTATGCCGAAGTTGGCCTTCATTTCCTCCACACACGCCTGCACAGCCTGAGGAGAGATGTCGCACACTGCCCACATCTCACATTCCGGGAGCTTCACCCATCCTGGGAGGTGCGCGCCGCGGAAAATCCCGCCGGCGCCCACCACTGCCACCTTGAGTTTCTTGGGCATGCCCTTCGCCTCCTTAGGCGTCATGTTTTTCGTGAAGCGCCGGTCCATCGCGGCGCGGGTCTGCACGAACCCAGGGGCTATTCGCTCACTGGCCGCTTCTTCCTCCTTGCGGTCGAGGCCTTACGGTCTGCGGTGGCGTCGGCTATAATTGCTCCAAGCTGGGCTAAAAACAGGGAGGGACGGCCGAGCATATATGCAGCTTCTTCGCACTACGGTTTTGGCAGCTTTCATCAGCAGCGTAGCCGTCAGTCCCGTCCTTGCCTTCACCTCGGCAGAGGTGGCCGCCCGACTCGAGCAAACCTTTTCGCATCCCAAACTGGCCAACGCGCGCATAAGCTTTCTGGCGGCCGATGTGCCCACGGGCGAAATTATCTACCAGCGCAACGCTGGTCTCAGCCTCGTGCCTGCTAGCAATGCCAAGCTCGCCGTGACCGCTGCTGCCCTGCTTCTTCTCGGCCCCGACTATTGTTTCCGCACCGTCGTGTACGCTGGTGGGCCTGTCGAGACCAACGGCCGCATTGCCGGCCCCCTGCTGGTTGCCGGCAGCGCTGACCCTACGGCCGACCCAGGCATCTTCCATTCTCTTGCCGCCGAGCTTGCCAAGCGCGGGTATCGTTTGGCCAGTGGCCTCTTGGTGAATCGGGCCGTCACCGCTTCACGCGGCGACTCGACTGCTGCGTCTCGCCAGCTTCTCCTGCAAGCCTTGGCCAAGCATGGCTTCGGCCTCTGCCCCGGCAGCGCCGTCTTCCCAACCAGTACCAACACATCCATGCTCATTCAGCACTCCTCGGACCCGCTGGGGGCCATCATCGTCAGGGTCAATAAGCAAAGTGCCAACAGCTTGGCCGACAATCTGTGGCGAAGCCTCGGTTGGTTGGCTGCTGGCTCGCCGCAACGAATGCCCGAATTCCTGCGCCGGTTCTGGGCCGAACGCGGCCTTCCCATGGCGGGCGTACAGTTTGCCGACGGCTCGGGCCTGTCGCGAAACAATCGGGCGACGGCAGTCTTCTACGTAGAGCTTCTGCGGTACATGGCGGCTCGCCAATTGGAATGGCCAGCCTTTGTCGGCTCCCTGCCGGTGGCCGGCCATGACGGCACCCTGGCCGACCGGTTTCGTCGGTCTCCGTGGCGTGGGCACATCTGGGCGAAGACCGGCACCATGCACGACATGACAACTCTTTCGGGCTACATTTCCACCAGCGGGGGCCGGCTTGTCGCCTTCTCATGTCTCATCAACAACGTGGCCGGCCGGCTCAATAGCGCACGGTTTCTCCAAGACCGCGCGTGCGAAATCCTCGCTGCCCTCGAGGGGTCTGCGCCGGCGGGTGAAGCGAGGGCGGGGTTGTTCCCGCAGAAGCTGTCTGATGAATGAACGTTCGTTCAGCAGCCGCCGACTTCTCGGGCAAGGCAATCGCGGACGTGCTTTGACAGAGCTGGGGGTCGCAGAAGGACGGAAGGCCCCATCCCGCACCTGGCGCGCGTGATGGGGCCTTCTGTCCGTCCGGTTGGAACCGGCTACTTCTTCTTCGCCGCGGGCTTCTTCGCCGCGGGCTTGGCCGCCGGCTTCTTGGCCGCCGGCTTCTTCGCTGCAGGCTTCTTCGCGGCCATCTACGGCCCCTCCTTGTTCCGTTTCGACCGGAGCTAGGTCCGGCCGTTAGTCCCTCCCAGAGCTGGGCTCCGTAGTTGGCCCCGGACGGAGGCCCTCGCGCAAGATTACTGAGCTTGCGCTCAGGCAGGTTGAACAATCTTATACCACACGCAGTTGCTTTCGTCAAGAGGATTCACCGTTTTTCTTGACGAAATTTTTTGCTACCTTCGCTTCTGTGCAGAATCACCCTTTGCTTCCCATCTGTACGTCAATGGCTTACCGAACAAATTTTCTGCAAGCCATGGGCTGATTAGCCGACGCTTCTCGGGTAACCGCCTGCCAATCCCGTGGCCCGTGTGGTAAGATTCAAGTAGGAGGCTTTGCAAGGCGCAGATGGCGCGACCTATTGAGAGAGTACTGCAACGGCTTGTGAGCTACTGGCCTGGGGCGGAGGTCGGGCCGATACTGGCGGCATACGAGTTTGCGGCCGCGGCCCATCGCGGCCAGCGCCGCCTCAGTGGTGAGCCATATCTGTGTCACCCCGTGGCCGTGGCCGATATCCTCACGACGATTGAGGCTGACCCAACCAGTCTGATGGCTGCGCTCCTTCACGACACTGTGGAGGACAACGACGCGGTCGGCCTTGCCGACATTGGCGAGCGCTTTGGTGAGACGGTGGCTTCACTTGTGGATGGCGTGACCAAGCTGCGTCGCCTTGACTTCGCCAGCCGTCAGGAAAACCAAGCCAGCAACCTGCGGAAGATGCTTCTCGCGATGGCGCGCGATCTGCGCGTGGTATTGATTAAGCTGGCCGACCGCCTCCACAACCTTCGTACGCTATGGCCCTTGCCTCCTGCTAGCCGGCGTGCCAAGGCTGAGGAAAGCCTTTTCATTTTCGCGCCCCTTGCCCACCGACTGGGCGTGTGGCGCATGAAGGCTGAGATGGAAGATCTTGGTTTCCGCTACCTTGACCCGCGTTCGTACTGGACTCTTCGCCGCCAGCTTGGCCAGAGCCAGGCGGAGCGCGAGAGCCTCACGCAACACTACCAAGCCAGCCTGCGCGACAGGCTATTGGGCGCGGGCCTGCCGGCGGAAGTCTTCGGTCGTGCCAAGCACATCTACAGCATTTGGCGCAAGATGCAGGCCGAAGACCTGGCCATTGACGGCATCCGCGACCTCATCGGCCTCCGCGTCATCGTCCATACCGAGGCGCAGTGCTATCAAGCTCTCGGCGTCGTCCACGACCTCTGGCATCCCATTCCAGGTGAATTCTCTGACTATATCGCCAATCCAAAGTCCAATGGCTACCAGTCCCTCCACACCAAGGTTCTCGGCGACCACGGCGGTCCGGTGGAGATACAAATCCGCACTTGGGAAATGCACCGCGTGGCCGAATACGGCGTGGCCGCGCACTGGCGTTACAAGGAAGGCACTGTAGACCGGGCCTTCGATGAGCAGATTGCGTGGCTTCGCCGTCTCCTTGAGCTGAGTTCCGACCTGGCCGAACAGCACGACTACTGGGAAACCGTCCAGGGAGAGTTACTGAGCGGCCAGGTGTTTGTGTTCAGTCCCAAGGGTGAGGTTTTCGACCTGCCGGCCGGCTCCACACCTTTGGATTTTGCTTATCGCGTCCATACTGACGTGGGCAATCACTGTGCGGGCGCCCGCGTGAATGGCAAGCCCGTACCTCTCGACCACCGGCTGCAAACCGGTGACGTGGTGGAGATAGTGACGTCGGTTAGCGCCGAGCCACGCCTGGAATGGCTGAACATCGTTCGAAGTTCCCACGCCAAGGCTAAGGTTCGCCGCTATCTGCGTGCCAAGGCCCGCCAGGAGAGCATAGAGGCAGGCCATCAGGCGGTTCTGCGGGCCATTGAGCATCTGCCGGCGCCGGAGCGCGCCCGTGCGAAGCTGGACCGCATCCCCGAAATCGCCGCCCAGCTAGGCTTTCCGGACCAGGATTCTCTTTTCGCCGCCGTAGGCTATGGGGACGTGGAGGCTTCCACGATAGCCCGCCGCGTGTGCGAAGAAGAGCAGCGCCGGCCCACCTCTCTTGCCGAGGAGGTTCAGCTCAAGCTTCCCTCTATCGAGTCATCAGTTGGCGCAGGGGCGCTCCCCGTCACTACCACCGGCGGCGGCAGCATCCTGGCTCGCGCCGCCCATTGTTGTAATCCCGTCCCTGGAGATGCCATCTCCGGCTACATCACCCGCGGTGGGGGCATTGCGGTGCACCGTGCTGACTGTCCCAATATTCGCTACCGTGCTGCGCGGGAGCCGGAGCGCGTCATTTCTTTGTCCTGGGGGCCGCTCGACGAGCGGCAGGCTTTCCGCGTGTGGATAGAAGTGGCTGCTGTGGACCGCCGTGGGCTGTTGTCTCACATCGCCGCCGTCGTCGCCGACTCGGACATCAACATCACCGCCGCCCAAGCGCGCACCGACGCTCCCGGCTTAGCCAAGCTCTGGCTCGAACTGGAGGTGCACGAGCGTCGCCAGCTTGACCACCTGCTTGAGCGCATGCGCTTGGTTGCCGACGTCGTTACCGTTCGAGAGGTGCCGCGCCACATGGTGCCGGCAGGCGCCCTAGACGTCTCCCAGGGTTCCCATCCTCGGCCCAGTAGCTGACTCCATCAGGCGGCTCTACCTTCGGTGCGGCGCGGACTCATCGCCGTCACTGCGGCGGGCCGGCTTGCCCGACCAAGGCTTTGAGAAACGAAGCCTTAGGCTGCCGCGGTAATCCGCGTGCCCGCAACACCGTGGAATGTCGGGGGGCGATAATCGTCTGGGTAGGTATATAATTGTCTGGGTATGTCCTTTTGGGGCCTGGCTATTCGAGCTGTTTGAGGAGTATCCACTCGCGACGACTGCCGGTGCGGTCGAGGGTCAGTTGGTAGCTATGCCCATCGCTGGCGCGGACAATCCAGTGGGTGCGCCGGCGCTTCTGCCACCAGCCGCGCGTCCGGCTCGTTTTCGGCCAGCTCGCCTCTGCGAATATCCGCAGGATGGCTTCGATGCGCAGAGTACTTCCGCGCCATGTGAAGCTCGCCGGCGCATATACGCCGCCTGGCTCCGCAGCCATCTGCACTTCTATCGTTTCGCCGATGAATTTCACCATCTGCTGCGTCTCGTTATCCATGGGGGTTCAGGCTGGCCGTCGCTCATGGGTTGCTCAGGTTGTCCTGGGTGGGCGCAGTGCCCGTGAGCGCCCTACGGCTTCCAGAATACGCACCACGCGCCGGGGCGTCGGTAAGTCAGCGGCTGTGGGTGAACGATGCATAGGCAGCCATCTTCAGTTGTGCTCCATTGCTCCGCAGGCACAGGAACCCACTGACCACTCTCGTCGAGGAACTCCACCCGTTGGCATTGCCGCCCGTTGGCGCTGAGCAGTATTCGCGTGTCTTGCCAGGGGTCGAGGCTAAGGTTGAACACCGTCACGCGAGAGAAGCCTGGCTCTTCGGCCCTGGTGGGCAGCGCATAGCCACCCGCCAGCACGAACAGAGGGAGAGGCCCCCGCGCCAGCCACTTTAGCACGGCATGGAGTTGCTCTCGGCGCTGTGGCTGCACGAAGCCCGCCATCATCCATAGCCCACCCAGGTCGTAGGGCAGCACGGCCACCCGCCCACCAAGTTCGTTGACGAAAACGGTCATCAGCGGTGCCACAACCTGCCGGTCGCAGTCAACCAACCGGGAAAGAGCTCTTGCGCCTGGGGCCAGCTCCAGCACTCCTACCTCCAGATCGCTGCTCAGGGAGGGCAGAGTGGCCGACAGGTAGCGCTGGGGCTCGCCTCCGAACTCGGGGTCAAAGAACTCTTCAGCGGCTACAGGTCCTAGGTCATGTATGAGGCCCCGCTTGGCAATCTTCACTCCAAGATAGCGGCCATAGCCGCGGTCAATCAGGGCCTGAGCTGCCTGAAGATCACACAAGACCCCGCGCTCCAGCATCCGCTCAACCTCGCCGTCGCCGAAGGCCCGAACCGTCTGGCCGCTGAGGGCGAGCACTGGCGCATTCTCCCAATCCCATGTGACGGCAAACCCCATGGCCTCAAGTAACGGCGCCCATGCGCCGCCGTCGTCGGCCAACTCGCCATAGTCTGCCCCTGGCCGCAAGTGCTTCGTGACGGACGCGCGCTCATGCTGGAGAATTCCTATGCCCGCGAACTTGGCCTCGGGACTGCTGCGGGAGGCCAGCGCCGTCAGGTAGTCTTTTTCCTCGTGCAGCATCCGCCCGAATTCCGCGCTGTTAACCATGGGGTTGCCCAGGTGGTCGAAAAGGTTGAGCGTGACGCCGTGACAGCCCAGGGCGGAACTCAGGGCCATCTGCATGGCTGTGAGCGCGACGGATTTGGAGAAGGTGGAGAAGGGATAGTTTTCAACTTCGGTCAGCTCAATGGCACCGGGTGGGAGAGCGCGGCGGGTCTTACGGATGGACGCCCCGCCGTAGTAGAAGTCACGCAAACTGTTTTCGGAGTAGATGCCCAGGGGCGGGCGGCTGAGGAGGTGGTCGGCCTGGCCCTGAAGGGCGCGTGCGAACTCCCACCAGCGTCGGCCTTCGAGGCAGTGCAGGTCCGGCCCGCTGGACATCAATCCCATCCGCGTCTCCGGGCTGGTTTCCTGCACCACCCAGGCGAGGTTGGCGACCACGTCAACCATGATGTCGCCCTGTAGCTCCAGCCATCTAGCCCGCCATGGGTGTGGCTCGCCCGGCGCCAGGAGGGCTTCTACCAATTCCTCTCGCGTGACCCGCCGCCCGATGCGGTCGCTGAAGGCTTTCAAGTGGAGCGGACAGAAGCACCCGTACCGCACGGGCAGGTGATTGAAGGTGCGGATGTCGTCCTCAACCCACATCACCGCCGGCCGCGTCGAGGCGTATAACCGCCATAGCTGCGTCGTGTGCGTCCGCCAGGTCTCACAAAGCGGGCATGCGCAGGCCTTGCATTCGGCCCCATCGTGGCCCACCATCATCTGCATGTCGGGGAAGGCCTTCCGGCTGTCGCGGCCCCGGTCGGTGTGGCCGAGGGTTATCCACGGATTAAGTGAGTACGTTACCCCTATCTCAGCAAGGGCATTGCGGATGTGCTCTAAGACCGGAAGGTACTCGCGCAGCCAATCCAGTGGGACCTGTCCGTGGCTGAACTCTTCGGTGTCAACCTTCACAATGACTTCGTCTATGCGGGCTTCGCGGCAGAAGCGTAGCAGCTCGTCTAGGTTGCGTTCCCACGACCACGGCGGCAGCGTCCGCCGGAGCGCGTACCACGCACGGCCGGGCGGGGCGTAGCGTCTCATTGCTTGTCTCCTCTCCTGGCCTCAGCAACTCGGCTTCCGGCGGCCGTCGTCTCCCGTGTGCTTGATGGTCGTCAATTTTCTGGCCGCATTCATTGCCTTGGGCGGCTTGGGACAGGGGCCCGCTCTACGCCGACCTCGCCGAGGTTTACCAGCGGCATCACACGGTCGGGCAAGATGACCACGTCAATATCGTCGGGCAAGTTCTTGATGAACTCCCATTTTATGACCGCCGGATTCACCCGCAGGGCCTGGGCGCGCAGGCGGATGGATTCGGCGTCGCCCTCGGCGCGCTTTATGTTGGCCATGGCGCGGATGCGTTGCACCTCGGCTTCGTACTGCTGAGTAATCACGTGCTGCTGGGCAACCTGCTTGGCCACGATTGCTTGCTCGAAGTTCTTGTCCATGAAGTCCACGTTGCGCAGCAGGAAGTAGTCGAGGGTGATGCCTTTTTCTTTGAGGCGCTCGGCCAGGCGGTCACGGATTTTGTCTGCAACTTCTTGGCGCTTGCCTGGGAAAAAGTCCACGCCGGACACGCCCGCGGCGGTGGCGGGGGCATTAGAGTAGACGCTCATTATCGGGTACTGGGCGACGACGATGCGGGTAGCCTCCCGCACGTTTGGCCGCACGATAACGTCTACATACCGCGGCCCCACGGCCTTCCACAACTTGTTGGCGTCGCCGGGGCTGATGTGGAACAACACAGTGGCGTCCACGGCGACCGTCAGGCCTTCATTTGTTTGGCAAACGATGGCCTCATCCTGCCCACCTCTGGGGTCTTCTGCCTGGCTGCTCATCGTGTAGTTCTGAATGCGCACTGAGAAGTACCGCACGGTGGCCCAGGGTGGAACCAGATGCCATCCTTCGCCGAGGTCGTAGGGCTGAATGCCTCCGCGCAGGGGATCGTAGAGGGCGGCGACCGTCGCCGGCGGCACCTCTATCCAGGATTTCGTCAGCACGAGGGCCGCGCCCAAAAGCACCAGGCCGACCACCGTGTTGCGCCGGGCCTCTGCTCGGCCCCGCTGTCGCAGAAGTATCAGCAACGCGCCGATTATGAACAGGTATGCCAGTATCAGTTCTCTCATCGCCCACCACCTGCCCTCGGCAGCGGCACCGTGCCTTCGGACAGATAAGCCCTTTTCGCCCGTGGTCCTAGTTTCTGTGCCATGTCGTAGGTCACCACTTCCGGGTTCTGGGCTAACGTCTGGGCGCGCAGCGCAATGGACCGCGCCTCGCCTTTCGCCTGGTTGATGGTTGCCTGCTTCTCAAACTCAGCGCGTTCCAGGTTGCGCTTTTCGGTGATGACCTGCTGCTGGCGTGCCTGCTTTTCGCCGATGGCCTGCGCGAATTCCGGGTGTGCGTACTGGACGTTGCGCAGTAGTACCTGCTCGAGGACCAAGCCCTCCTCCGCAAAGGGCCTGCGGAGCTCCTCAGTGAGTTCTTCTTCAATCTTGGCGCGCCGTGACGAATAGACCTCCTGGATGGAGTAGCGGGCGACGACCATGCGGATGCGTTCCCTTGCGGCGGGCCGTACAAAGACGTTGTTGTAGTCTGCTCCTAGCTTCCGCCAAAGCTCCGGGGCGCGTTGCGGGTCAACGTGGAAAAGCACGGTTAGGTCCAGGAGGACCTTGAGACCTTCGTTGGTTTCGCAGCGTATCGAGTCGTCTCCTTTTACCGAGCCTTCCTTGGCGGCAATGGACATCGTGTATTCCTGGGTTTGGGTGCGAAAGATTTCGGCTTTGCACCACGGAAAGATGAAGCGCAGGCCTTCGGGCAGCGTATAGCTTTGTATGCCGCCCAGGAGGGGGTCGTACACGCACGCTACGTGCGCCCCCGGCACCACTACTACCGACGCCCGCAGCATGTACAGCACCGCTATCGCACCGAGGAGCCAGGCCCCTAGCCGCCCCGTCCGCGATAGGTCCAGCCCAGGCACTTGGACTCTCACCTGCCCGCCGCGCACCTGCCTGATGGTTGTGTAAAGAACCCAGGCGATGGTGCCCATCACCACCAGGAACACCAGGAACGCAAACACGCGCATCACCTCCTGTGGCGCGTTACATCGGGCCAGACCAGGTGCTGCCTGTGGCGAAGGTGAGTCATGCGGCCTGACCGTGGCCTTTACTTTCAACTCATCTCTTCGCCGCCGCGCAGCGGTTGTCCTTCCTCGTTTTGTCCGTGGGCCGCCTGGCCTGAAAGGAGTGGGGCTTGTGCGTCGGGCATCACCACCGCCCAGCGTTTGTTGCGGGACTCAAGGGTGGGCTGGCGCGGGACAAGGGTTGCTGCCCGCTGGCGACTTTGGGCAGTTCGGACGAACGAGGCGCGCCTCCGGGCCTCAGCGGCCCAAAAGCTTCCTAAGATTGCCACCGGCCATTTTTTGCTTGTCTTCGTGGGGCACGGCTGCGTAGGTGATGAGGGCGATGGGGGCACCGGGGTCGCTTGCTGGCAGGCCCGTCGCGAAAAGCAGCTTCTCTGAACCGAATCGAGCCACCACATCCTCCACCGCCAAGAACGCCTCATACGTCTCCAGCCCCACCATCAGGTTGTAGCCCTTTTGCCATAGCGGATACAGGTAGCGGTCGCTCCGGTAACCCACGTTGAGCAAGATGAGGGGCAGGTCCGGGAAGGCACACAGCGTTGCCTCCACGTCGTCAAGGCTCGTCTCGGTCATTTCCACGAAGAGGGGTACGCGAGCTTCAGCCAGGGCGCAAAGTAAGCCCTCTGCGCACCACGGCGTCAGGCGCCACTGATGGCTTGCTGGAAAGGCCCGCGCGGCTCCTCGGAGCTCTCGGCAGGCTGTGGCGATTTCCTCGGCGTCCATTTCGCCCGTCGCGGGCGGCAGCACTGCCAGGCACGGTGCCAACCGTTCCTGCCCTTGGATTTCCTTGAGCAGCGCCTTGTTGCCCTCGACGGCATCCCAATGCACTGCCCAGGCGTGATGAACCAGAGCCCGTGCTATCCCGACCTCGTCCATGACCCGCAGCAGGCCCTCGACGTCCGTGACGTGCTCGGGCCGCGGCTTGGCCCATGTGCCGATGCGAGCGTTGCAATCGAAGAACTCTAATCTTTCCATCCTGCTGCCTCCCAGTAAGTCTTTCTTCAGGGCAACCTGTGGCCCTTCTCGCGGCTGGGCTTGGCCAGCGTCCGGCCCGAGGCTATGATGGCGAGGCTGCTCTTTGCCAGGAACGTGCGTAGGAGTGCGTGCTCATGACCGAGTACGAAGAGAAGCTTGTGGGCAGCGAAATTGTCTTCCAGGGGCAGTTGCTGGCGGTACGAGTTGACACGGTGGGTCTGCCCGACGGCAGCTACGCCAGGCGGGAGGTTGTGGTGCACCCTGGGGCGGTAGCCCTTGTGCCGCTGCTCGGCGAAGAGGTCATCCTGGTGCGCCAGTGGCGGCAGCCCTTAGGGAGAGTGACGGTGGAGTTACCCGCAGGTACCCTTAACCCAGGCGAGCAGCCACAAGAGTGCGCCCGCCGCGAACTGGCCGAGGAGACTGGCTTTTCACCGAGCCATCTTATCCTACTGGCGTCTGTGGCTCTTACCCCCGGCTACAGCACCGAGGTCATCCACATCTTCCTGGCGGAAGGCCTTTTCCCCGCCGCTGCCCAGCAGGACAAAGACGAAAAGGTGTCAACCGAACGAATGGCGCTCGGAGAAGCCGTCCGCCAGTGCTTGGCAGGCCGCTTCAAGGACGCCAAGACAATCATTGGCCTTCTCCTGGCCTGGCACCGTGTCTGCGGCCAGGCACGCGAAGGGCTGGTTGAGCCAGCGTAGAAAACGTGTGCCAGCGCCTTGCGGGTGTGTAGCCACCTTCCCAGGCCCTAATTAGCGGGAGGCTGGGGCAGTGAGTCTGGGTTTGGAGGTCCTTTTCTGCGCCGAGGCGCCAAAGGCCAAGAAAGCTGCGCGCGATGAAGCCGTGTCTGCAGGGCAGGCCCTCCCTGGTGGCGCTGGTGTCGGGCCGATGGCAGCTCTGCGCCGCGTAGGTCCTCGCGCTGCTGGTGGCCGCGGCAATAGAACGTTCACAATGGCTGGGAGGTGGACGAGATGAGCCGAGGCATCCTGGCCGTCCTTTGCGGCCCAACTCTGGTGGCCGGCGTGCTCTTGTGGCTTTCGTACCCTGCCGCCAGCCAGCCAACCGAGGCTTTCGCCCCAGCCGTCAGCGAAGCTGACTGGGATTATGAAGCCACGGCCGAGTTCCCGCCCCATCCCTTCCGCGCCGACCCATCACTCCAGGGCTTCGACATCCCCACCCGCGACATCCTCCTCGGCACTCTTCATCTGCGCCCTCCCATACCGCCCCACAGTTCCTGGCCCACCGCGGCTACGCTGGATACGGTCCGCCATTTTCGAATAGCTTTCCGGCGCCCTTTGCGCATCGGCGCGATAATCGGCGACCTGAACGGCTGCGTGGTGAGCTACCTCAGACGAGCTGCAACGCCGCCAGGTGACGTCACCGATGAGACCCAGTGGGCGACCGTGGAGGAGCCGCATGGTCAAAGGGCTTTCCGCGCGGTGGTTTTCCCGCCGGGTACCGAAACCCAAGCCATACGCCTCACCGTGCGCCTGCCGACGCCTCCCGCCAAGCCCGAGGCCTCCCGAATAGCCGGCTTGGTGCTCCTCGCGGGGCGCCTTTACGACCATGGGCCGGACGCACGCGTCGAGGTCGAGAGCTATCCTGCGGGCGACGCGGCGCAGGTCGAGGCCTGGGGACCCCAGCGGCTGACCGACGGCACCCTCGGCGAATGGAGAAACGCCCGACCCGAGGACCGGCCAATTTCTCCGGCGGACCCGGAGTGGGTCGTCCTTTCTTGGCCCGCTCCTCGAAAGCTCTCCGGAGTGTGGTTGGTGAACGTGTTCGGCAAGCGCGTGGCTGTGGATGCCTATGTCGGAGGGCCTGTCGCCAGCCCAGCGCTTGCCCCGGCGTCAGCCTGGAAAGAAGTCGGGCAGGCCGACGTGCCTGTGTGGTGGCGCCCGCCCTACACTGACTTCGCCGTGCCCTTTGACAGTCCAGTGTCCACCACCGCTATCCGCGTCCGCATCATCGAGCCGCTGACAACCGAAAACCCCGACATCGCTTGGATTACCGGCGACGGGCAACGTCGCAACATCGCCTGGATAGGCGAGGTTCTGGCTCTTGAGGACCTAGGCGACAGACCGGCGCCCAGGCCGCAAGTGGCGCCCGCGGAACATCCCCCGATTGCCATCCGCTACCGCCTGCCCAAGGCGGGAGAGGTGACGCTGGCAATCAACGACGCGGCGGGCCGACGCGTACGGAACCTGGTGGCTGGGGCCCTCCGGAAGGCTGGCCCGAATGTGGAGTGGTGGGACGGGTGTGACGATGCCGGCAAGCTGGTACCGCCAGGGACTTACCAGGTGTCCGGGGTCGTCCACGACCCCCTGCACCTGCGCTACCAGTTCACGGTCTACTGGTCGGGCCGTACTCCTTGGCTTACGCCCGACGGCACGGGCGGCTGGCTGTCTGACCACGCACCGCCGCGCAGTGTTGCTGTCGTCGGCGACCGCGTTTTCCTTGGCGCCGCCGTAGCGGAAAGCGGCCACACCATAATGGCTCTCGACCTTGATGGCCGCAAGCTTTGGGGAACCCAGTGGCTCGACCTGGCTGGGGCTGGTCTGCTCACGGCCGGCGGCGGCAAGCTTTATGTTGGTTCCTCAGGCGGCTGGATCGGACCTCAGGTCGTAGTTTCAGAGGTTGACCCGGCCAATTTTTCCTTCCGGCGCATTCTGCAGTATTCCTATGGCGACAACGATCCAGGCCTTTCAGGGATTGCGGTGCTGGGCCGGACGCTGTTCGTCTCTTACCGCGTGCGAAACGAAGTCGTCGCCTATGATATGGACCGCCTCCTGGAGACGTACCAGCCCAAGCCCAGCGTTCACGAGCAGGGGAAGACTACCGACCCCGACCAAGCTATCACGGCCCGTTTCAGCGTCCAGGCTCCCGGCCAGCTCGTCCCCGACGAAAGCTCTTCGTCCTTGCTGGTTGTTGCCGGCAAGCAGGTTGTCCGTCTCCATCCGGCCTCGGGCCAGGTCGAAACCGTGATAGGTTCTGGCCTTGAGGAGCCGGCAGGAATTGCCCTCGGTCCGGACGGCACTCTCTTTGTCAGCGACCGCGGGGCCGCTCAGCAGGTCAAGGTCTTTTCACCTGATGGACAATTTGTGCGCGCCATCGGCGAGCCTGGCGGTCGTACAGTTGGGTCTTACAATCCCAGGCGCATGGCCAATCCCGCCGGCCTGGCTGTGGACGCCCGTGGGCGCCTTTGGGTCGCTGAGGAGGATTATCAGCCCAAGCGCATCTCCGTTTGGGATGCCGCCAGTGGCAAACTCCTGCAAGAGTTCCTGGGCGGCCCAGAATATGGTGGGGGTGGCTGGCTCGACCCGCGCGATAAGACGAAGTTCTATTACAAGGGCATGGAGTTTGCCCTTGACTGGCGGGCTGGGACCTGGCGCTTGGCGCGCATATTCTACCGAATGGGCGACGCCGCCCATGGCCACGTCTTTGCAGGATACACTCCGGATCGCCCTATCTACTTCCGCGGCCGCAAATTCATGGTCTACGACTTCCATCTGCACACCGGCTACACTTTGGTTACGGAGGACCGCGGCGATGGCGTCGTGCCTCTGGCGTGCGTGGGCACCTGCGAGTGGGCCACCGGCGGCGCGGGCCGAAATCCGTGGGCCACAGGGGCACGCCTTTCCTGTGAAGAGTTCTTCAGCGCCCTTGGTGACCGCGATCCCTTCCGCTACAACTTCTCTTGGACTGACCTTTCCGGCGACGGCCTCATGCAGGCCGAGGAAATCCACTTTTACGAGAACCCTGGCTTCGGCCAAGAGGTGAACCGCCTTTTCACCTATTGGGGGAACCTGATAGCCGATGACCTCACCATATACATGGCAGGCGGCCCAGGGCTATGGCGCCTGCCGGTCAGCGCCTGGACCCCGAAGGGCGCGCCAATCTACGACCTGCGTAAAGCCCAGCCTTTGGGGCCGCTGCCGTGTGAGACCTTCCAGAGCCTCACCGCTCTTCCCGACGGCGGTGTAGCTTTCGTCGCAGACCCCATTCTTGGCCTCGCCGGCGGCGGCTCCGTGCGCTGGACATATCCTAACCCCTGGCCCGGCGTCCACGGTTCTCACCACGCCCCTTCCGCCGCCCCAGGACGTGTCATTGGCGCCTCCCGATGCATCGGCCGCGCACACGTGCCCGGTCTTGGCCATGTTTTCGTCACCAATGGCAATAAAGGCGAGCTTTACTTGTTCACTGCCGATGGCCTCCTGGTGGCAACTCTGTTCAGGGACTGCCGCGCTGCGCCCAATTGGGGCATCTTCCCGGAAGCGACCCGCGGCATGCGCGTGGACGACATTACTCTTCAGGAGGAATGCTTCGGACCCACCTTCACCGGCACCGCCGATGGGCACTTTTATCTGTGCTGCGGACATCATCACTGCAGCATCGTTGAGATTGAGGGCCTCGATACCGCTCGTCGGTTCTCCGTGAAGCTTGACGTTGCGCCCCGTGGTCTTGCGGCCTGTCGCGACTTCCTTGTCCGTCGCGCCCAAGCATCCCTACCGGCCGAAGGGCTGAAGATTGTCACGGTATCGCGGGCTGCCCAGCCGCCCACTCTCGACGGCGACCTTAGCGATTGGGCTGGTGCCAGCTTCGCGGAAGTCAAGACCGACGGCCGCCTCAGGGCACGCTTTTCCCTCCGCTGGGACGACACCGCCCTGTATGTGGCCGCCCAGACATGGGATACGACACCGCTGTCCAACAAGGCCGCCGACCCACGGCTGCTTTTCAAGGGAGGGGATTGTGTTGACTTGCAGCTCGGCCTCGCCCGGACGCCTGAGCGCCATCCGCCGCAAGTCCAGCCCGGCGACCTGCGCATCCTCTGGGCCGTAGTTGACGGCAAGCCTCTGGCCGTCTTCTATCGCTACTGCGTTCCTGGCACGCCAGAGAGCGCCAAAGTTGTCTTCGCGTCGCCGGTACGCCGCATTGCCGTTGATGCTGTGGAGATCTGGCGGGAGCCATCGGTTGCCTTCCACCCTATGGCCGACGGATATACCTTCGAGGCGGCGGTTCCGTGGAGCCGGATTGGCTCGCCATCCCCGACCGGCACCATACCCATGGACTTCGGCGTCCTTTTCTCTGCTCCTACCGGTGACGTCACGGCGGAGCGCGTGTACTGGTCTAACAAGGCTGCTGGCGCAGTCTCCGACGTCCCAAGCGAGGCCGAGGTTCATCCTCAGCTTTGGGGTTGGGCACGCTTTACAAGCGACTGAGCGACGACGTGCCTCTGGGATTGCGGTCCTATTAGTCTTCCTGTAGGCGCCATCGGGCGCGGTCCGGACCGGCCAGTAGCGACCGGAGCTTGTTGGTCGAAAGCAGCGGCGCGGTCGGGCGCTTGCAAAAAGACCAGGGCCCCCGTCCTCGGGGGCCCTGGCTTGTCGCTGTGGCTGTGGAATCCGGTTAGAAGCTGACGGTCAGCCGGCCCACCAGGACCTCCACGTCGTCGGGGCTGTATCCATCCCGCTGCGCCGCCACCAGCATCGGCAGCCAGTCAGCCGACTCCTCGCGCCCGTAGAGCAGGTGGAGGGTGACGCCGTTGGCCACTTCCTTCGACACGCTGATGGACCACAGCTTGTCGTAGGTCAGAGGACCGTCGTCAACCTGGTCGAGGTCGTAGTAGGAGAACTCGATGGGCCAGGAGCCAAGCTTGAAGCCCAGCGTCCCGCCGATGGTCTCTACCTGTGGGAAGATGGGCACGCAGCGCGTCCAGCGCTCGATGGGGATGTAGCCGGGCAAGACCCCAGCCTCCGGCGGCCTGACCACGTAGTCCTCAAAGTACGGGTTGAGGGTGCTGTAGTAGATGTTGTAGAAGTCCTTGGCCTTGCCCCACATGCCGCGCAGCCACCACTTCGGGGCCTTCCAAAGGTCGGCCATCACCAGCACGGCGTAGGGGTCCAGGTCCCAGTCGTCCACGTCGTCGCCCCACATGAGCTGCTTCTGCTCGGCGTACTCCACCCACAGCTCGCGGTCGCCCCAGTACTTCCACCACAGGTCGGCGCTCCAGGCCTCCTCCTCGGCGTAGCCATTGGCCAGATAGTTCACGCCAACAGCCCACGACGGCCGGTCATACGAAAGCCGCGCCGCCAGGTAGG